>Ga0307515_10003480_pt1 | contig 33100 bp, 35 predicted proteins | sample 17_EM_MG_FD_194513 | JGI IMG/M metagenome (GOLD analysis project Ga0307515, IMG submission 194513) | Populus trichocarpa ectomycorrhiza microbial communities from riparian zone in the Pacific Northwest, United States - 17_EM | ecosystem: Host-associated > Plants > Roots > Unclassified | place... | reverse complement strand
GACTGACAACCAAATAACGTCCTTGCCTCACCCAATTGGGACTGTCTGACAACCAAGTAATGTTCATTCCCACGTGGGGATAGATACATCAATTAAACCTCTTTGCGCTTTAAATACATGCGGAATCCGCTGGTCTCCTGAGAGTGCCCAGACGGTCCATCCTCCGGTAGCTCCGTGGATCCTTAGAATCCCGGCTCCATCATCAACATTGTATTCCTAAAAACCCTCTTCATATGCCGTCGTATGGGCACATATCCGTATTCGCTCGTTGGCGTACGTTTGATGAAATTGAACATGGCTCTCTCTCCTTACAACGATCCGATTTGGTCGTCCAATCAGGTGCCAATGGTGATAATTGTCAATAGTAGTAGCGAATCGTACCTGCTAGCCACTTTAGAACATTCGGAGTTATTGTACTTCCCTTGCGGAGCTGCCACACGATCTGCGATCGCTGCTCTACTATCTTGAACTGTGCCCATCGATAGACCAATGATGCCGGGAATCATATCGGTAATCATAGTTGATTCATTGACTCCCTGACCGTATATAGCCTTGTACGACTTCCGTAGCCGCCGCAGTAAACTTCTATCATCAGTAACGTAGATAACTCCATTGAGTCTTGTAGAAGGTAATCGCGATTGGAACTGCCATCAGTGGCATCGCTAGATGTGAATCGTGCGTATCGCGTAAATCCGCTCTATCCTCCGTAGGTGCACTTCGTTCAAGGTATGTGCGCGTTTACGCTCTTCGCAGCTTCCGTAACGTAGATGACTCCATCGAGTCGTGTAGAAGGTAATCGCGAGGTCAACTGCCGTCGGTGATGAGGATCGACGTGAATCGCGCGTAATTCGAAAGCTACCTCTGGACAATGGCCAGCTTCGGCATTGCCAGTGACGCGACTCTTACGGATGTATGGGCTCTGGTATCGTCCCTGTAATCGTCAATTGACTCAATTGGAAGGTAACATATCAAGTCTCATCGATGCTGCAATTGGTAGCCTTCGAGTTCTCGTATGATGAATTCTTTGCGATTCACTTTGACTGACTTGGTCGTGTTAACCTCTATTGGGCGGACAATTCATGCCTCTTTTGTATCTGCAACTCGTAGATCTCAAGTCTGTATGATTTCTCATTCGTAGGTGTCGCGACGCGTATCTGGCCAATTGGCCTCTGCAATGCGCACAAGATTGTCTCTGTTACCGTTAACCTCAATTCAATGGACATATCTAGACACTTCGCTGATGCAATCAGTGCTGCCGAATTTGTATCATATCTTCCGCGTAAATTGCGTGGCGTGACGCGTCGGAAAGGAGTAATTCATGAAATCCCGTATGCGAAACGTATCTGAAATTAAAGAGCGATAATAGTGTAAAGGCATACGCCCCTGTATGGCCTCGTATGAAGGTATATCAGTAGATACGGTTGCAAACATGGATGTCAATATTGTTGAGTAGTATAAAGGTAAGTAAGGTAAGTTAAGGTAAGATTATCGCTGGAGATCTAAGGCTCGTGGCGAGCCGACTATATAAAGCGGGTATTACCCGGCCCTGGACACGTCACGTGCAGCCGTGCCATTACAGTTTTGCGCTTCCTAGCCATGATATCTGAGTATGAGAACGTCGAGGGTATGGTGATTAGGCATAGATCGGCAAAAGTGTGACCTGCAATAACAGATGCAACGTGGTAAATGAAATGGTGCGGTAGGTGTCGATATGGTGGGGTAAATATGGAACTGAGGTGTCGAGGTGATGAACGTGAGATGGAGGTTAGCCTGCAGATGAGGCTCTGCGGGACCCTAAACTGAAGCCCTACAGACACCAATGGGCTATTTCACCCTGTAGTCTTTACGTAATTACTTGCAACTATAGTTCAATCTTTCTTGGTTGAGGCTGAACATAGTTCAACACATTTAGAATGATGCATTTAGTACTTGATTATACTGAACTATACCAATGAGTATTGGTTGATACCAATTGAAATCTCGGAGTCCAAAGTAATGTGACTAAATTTCGAGTATACGACAATACTTGTGAGTATGAAGCAGTACTGCACTGTAGTTAACAATTGTTGCCTGTCCAGTTATTATCACTCGTTGATTCGGATACCAAGCAGTACTATTCAATTATATATCAGTAAGCACTATCAATTAGAATGGTTGCGCTTTATTGTAATGCGGTGGTAGTTTACCTAATGTAAACTTTATTCTATGATATCTTCTTTGCATGAATGTCATAAACGGACCAGCTTCAACACCTTCGGTTCACCTTTCACGGCATCATATGTGATTTTAAGCCTTTCCAGCTGAGTAGAGTGAATGGTGTTGTAGATTCTCTCCTGAGTACCACCCAACTCGGCACTCCAATGCTCAGGTGCACGCCATTTGCACTTCCTAGCAGTCAGAATACTCTGCAGCCTGTGACGGGGAAGCTTCTGAAATTGCTCCATACCATTCAGGGTCTTCGCATCTGTACATTGCGGTGTGAATCAGTGTAATTTCAGCCACGTCATTATGGGGTACTTACTGATGATTGCAAGAATTGCAGAAGAAACCAACGTCCTGAGTTTATCTCTCCCTGCTGTTCCTTCAAAGGTCTTAGGTACCGTGAGCAGTTTGCTTGCCTGCTGGTGTAAATCCGAGCCGTCGCACATAGTTTCAAACTCTTCAAGACTTCTTCCGCTGTCAAGGATGAGCTTATAGTAGGCTGCTCAATAGCTGGCAGTGTTCAGAGCTCGTGCAGGAATCTTGGTCTGTATAACAAGCAGGACTGTATGTACGCCGTGGTTCCCGAGGTATGCCACATGCTTGGTCATTACTGTATATCTTCATATTTGAGTATCAAGTAACTTGCTGTTTCTCGCAAAAGCTTCACTCCCTTTGTTTGCGCTCTTTTGAGGCTCTCCATAGTGCCTACACGGCGCTCTTCATTCATCTCCTTTACTTTGTCCTTGTAGTACTCCCTTGTCTCCTCATAGACATTCGCAACCTCCTTTGCGTACTCTCCCCTGAACCCAAGCTGCCTCTTATACCCAAGCCCTGCCTTGGGTCTGCGTAGATCGGCGGAAACTGATTCCTTTTCCGCCCTCATTGCAAGGTTCCATGCACTCATCTTGTTACAGCTCAAGCGAGATACTTGAGAAGTGGTCACAGCGCTCACACTCTCGAGGATCTGCATAGTGGTATACTTGGTCGTCATTCTGGCGAGATCTTGTGCCATTGCAAGTACTTTGTAGGCAAAGTCCTCGAAGATACCATCGTCTTCATCTCTGGGAAGACAAGATTCTTCGTTCACATCCAAGTCTACTTCATCACTCGCATCCTGTACGAATCAGTCACCGTAGATACCAGTAAGGAATGGAAAGTCAAACTTGAGAACTCTTTGTGGCTCTCGATCTCCTCTTCATAGGTTTTTTCATTCTCCGTTGCCGAGGCATTGGCGGATCACTCTCTTCCTCATCCTCTTCATCCCCATCTTCTTCAGCTTCTTGTCCGCCATGCTCTTCATCATCCGCATGCTATACCTGTCAGTGTTAATGGGTTTAAAGAAGAAATGAGAGGTCTTACCCAGGACCTCCTGGTCGCAACCTTCCGAGGCTCCTTTGCTCTCGTGTTCGAGGGCTCCGACTGAGGTCCACTCTCGGAGTCAGTTTCAGCTCTAACCAGGTGTCTTTCTTGGGTGCCATTCATTTCCAAGTTGTGAAGAGTTTCCATAGCGTCATGTAGATACCCACTCTCATCATCATCATCATCATCATCATCATCATCATCATCATCATCAAGATTGGCGGCATCGCCATCGCCATTGTCCTAGTTGTCACTTGGCAAAAACCTGAAGCTGCCTGTGCCAAAAAAATCGAATGATGGATCCCTCTATAGAATTGTGAAAGAATAAGGAGAGATAAGTTGTGTAATGTCAAACCTGAGATTTCTTTGCAAGTATGTTGTTTGAGTTCCTTGGAGACTCCTCCAAATCACAGTCATCATCTTCACCATCACGAAAGCTTTGTTGGCAAGTGTCGGACATAAAATAGTCCCAATCAACGGGGTCAGGACTGTAGGTAAGCTGCTCTTGCTGATACAGCCAACAGTGAGTGTCGACTAAGGGCAGATGGCCGGTTTTCGTGGTGGGGCGCATAGTGTTGAATTGGAAGTAGATGTAGACAAGCTGTGAGAGTCGAAGTGATTGTAGGAGGGCGTATAGAGGGGTAACTGCATGGGGTTCACAATTAGGGCAAAGCCCAGCATACAATGTCGCTCACCATGCTCGCAGGTAAAACTGTAATTTTAAAATGTATCGACAAGGATGATTGCACAGAACACAACCAGATCATTAAGCGGGTTGAAAAGTCAAAAATGAAACGTCTATCAATCTCTTGTATTCTTGTTATTGAGATATGCAGTACAGTCAAATATTGACAAGTACTTGTTAGTATTTTACATTACAGGCTTACTTGGAGGGCACACTGGACATGGTATTGTCATAAGTTCACTGGAAAGAAAATACTGGTGGGTACAGAGCTAAACAGTCAGGTTGTAATGGCGGGCGGTTAGGGTCCCCGCGAGCGGCACGTGACATGTCTAGGGCCGGGTAATGGCTATTGTATATAGTCAGCCCGCCACGAGTCTTAGGTCTCTAGCGATAATCTTACCTTACACTTATACATATACTGTCACTCGAGTCCACGTTTGCAACCGTATCCACCCAATTACCATCCATATCGGTACGCAGCCGGAAGCTGGCGTACGCGCCCTTACACAGGTATTCCAGAATACCTGTATATAAGTCCTACTGAAATCAAGCCAAAAATCTCTGAGGCTGCCGGCGCAAGAAAACCTGGTATCAATAAGTACAGAGCCATACATTGAAGTACAGAACGATACTGGTGCCCCTGTCAAACTTGAACTGAGCCAAAGATTTCTTTAAAGGCGGAGGTTCTGAAATCAAGGAGTATCTATAGGTACATAGCTATACAAAGCAGTATTTTCCAATACCATAGCACTATTCAAACTCCAACCAAGCCAAAGACATCTTTACAGGTGCTGGATAGAGAAAAGCCGGTATTTATAAGTACAATGCTATACAGAGCAGTATTTGAAGATACCATCAAACTAATTAAGCCCAACTGAGCAAAGAATTTCATTGAAGGAGGAGAGTCCAAAAATGGAGGTATCTGCGTGTATAGCGCCATACAGAGCAGTAATGGGAGATACAATGCTATCAGTCAAACTTCAACCGAGCCATGGCTTTCTTTAAAAGCAGTTGATTAGGAAAGGGACCGTTACTCATAAGTATGGCGCAATACAGCGCAGTATTGAAAATACACTGAGTTTCATCAGTTTTGAACAGAGCGAATGATCTCTTTCAAGGCTGTTGTAGCAGGGATGATTCCGGTATCATTGGGTACGGGTTTGCATTGAGTGGTATTGTCATGTATTTCGAGGCACAACGGCGAGAGAATGATGATGGTTTGAAATTGTGATACATACTGATGCATACCGCGCTGTTTGGATGAGTATTCCATTATACTCGGATTACAAGGTCAGTGAGAGCAGTATGTACGATGATTGAATTCTGATGGCACCACAGGTTGTGATGAGAACGGGAAACATAAATGGCCCCATACGGGTCAGTACTGACGAATATTTGAAAATACTGACAGAACAAGAGCTGAATCGAGAGAGATCTAAAATACGCGGAGAGATAATCATTGCTGTCGCACAAGAAAATCGTGGCCGAACAATACTGACATGTACTGATTAGTATCGCTTAGTATTGAACGGTCAGTCTCTGCACGGAGTCAGTCACTACAAATTTATTACTACCTAGCGAGTGGGCAGCTGCCCGCCACTTTTAGACCATGTTCTATTGAGGTATTTCCCAATGGCAAGGACCATATGAGGTCATAAAATTGCGCACCATAGGTGTTATAGGCAATATCCTGTGTGTCGATACTGCTACAACTCAAAATGAGCGTCAACAGAGCGTCAACACAGCATCAACAGAGCATGAACAGAGCATCAACACAGTGTCGACAGAGTGTCAACAGAGTGTCAACGATTTTGAGTGTTGCATCTTGTGTAATTCAATGGCTCTACTACGGCATATCCTCATAATCAAGTTATTGGCAGCTGTTATGCGCAAAAGAGATTGCGACATGGTCCCAGCCCCAGTCTGAAAATGAGCGTCAACAGTGCGTCAACGATTTTGTGTATTGCATCTTGAACAATCCAAGGGGTGTGCTACGGCATTTACCCATAATTGAAGTATTGGCAGCCTTTATAGGCAATATCGTCTTTATCGATACTGCTATACCTTAAAATGAGCGTCAACAGAGCATCAACTGAGCATCAACAGAGCATCAACAGAGCATCAACACAGCGTCAACAGAGTGTCAACGATATTGGGTGTTGCATCTTGTGTAATTCAAGGGCTCAGCTATGGTATATATCGATAGTAATCAACGTATTGGCAGCCGTAATGAGCAAAAGAGATTGTGACATGGTCACAGCCCCAGTCTCAAAATGACCGTCAACAGAACGTCAACAATTTTGTGTGTTGCATCATGTATAATACAAGGGATGTGCTATGGCATGTACATATAATCAAAGTATTGGGAGCCATTATAGGCATTATCGTGTGTGTCGATACTGCTACACTTCAAAATGAGCGTCAACAGAGCATCAACAGAGCATCAACAGAGCATCAACAGAGTATCAACAGAGCATCAACACAGCGTCAACAGAGTGTCAACAGAGCGTCAATGATTTTGGGTGTTGCATCTTGTGTAATTCAAGGGCTCTACTATGGCATATACTCAGAATCAACATATTGGCAGCCGTTATGCGCAAAATAGATTACGACATGGTCGCAGCCCCAGTCTGAAATTGAGCGTCAACAGCGCGTCAACGATTTTGTGTGTTGCATCTTGTATAATCCAAGGGCTGTGCTATGGCATTTACCCATAATCGAAGAATTGGCAGCCTTTATAGGCAATATGGTCTGTGTCAAATCCACAACACCTCAAGCATCAATGGAGCATCCACAAGTTTTGGTCTTGAAAATAAGGTAATTATTAAGTGATTTGCACACTGCGATCCATAACCAACGTATTGCCACCCTGTATGCCCAAAAGAGAATGTAACACACTCACAGAGCAATTCTTATACAATCCGTCGACCCAGCATCAACTGAGGGTCATCAATTGCTGCTGATGCAGATCAGGTAATGAAGGTGTCGCATGGATTTTTGAGCTTATAATGGAACTATTGACCTCCTCCACGGCCAAAAATACAAATCATTCAAAGAAAAACATGAATGTAAATATTATCCCTCTCGCAACATACAAAGCATGCAAAATGTGATTTCTGGATGTTGAATAATCGATTTTGATTGAATACTATAAGCAAATAGCAAAGGCAAGCAGGGTATATGTATTTACAGATGGACCCGCTGTAGAACCCGCTGAGAACCCGCCCAATTCAGACAGATAGGGAGGTGTTGATTAACCTGGACCCGAAATCGACAGTTTGGGTCTATTGACGACCCGGACTGCCAATCTGTCTCCTGTTTGGTTCCGCCCCGGACCCTGACCCGAAGTGACGGTCCAGAACCATTGTTAACACTAGGACTCCTAACCTGGTTATTAAGAATCGCATTTGCCGGCCTAAGACCGGCATCATTCTGTACTGGGTGGGGTCCGGTGTAGGTGATATTGGTAACAATAATGTGATATCGGAAGACCAAAGCAAGAGGCTTGAAGTTCGTTTCGAGGCAATCAGGACAAGACAAGAGTCAAAGCTGTTTTCAAAGTCGTGACTTGCTTTGCAATACAAGAGAACGAGTACAGAGAGATGAAAAGGAAACCCTCCAACGCCAACAACCCTCTCTTTATATACAACTCGTCTGCCACTCTGGAACCATTCCTCATGCTCCGATGTACCATCCGAATCTCATCCCATGATCTTACACTCCACCAGTATAACTCCTTCTCAGTACAATCATGCCACATCATCTGATGTTACGACACCTCAGACCGCTTCCTCATCATACCAAATTATCCTGCCACCAACCTACCACATTCTCCATATCCCCCAACGTCTCCGCCTTCTGTAGCACAATTTCTTCCACACCGTCCTAAATTTTCCTCATTATTCCTAAGTACCTCCGTACTTCATCGCACCGTGACACAGTCATCAGAGCTCCTTGAAGTGTCGTTCTAAAGCATCCGGTTACCCTTCTGCCTTGTTCGTTCAAAATTTGTTCTACCTCTTGCGGTCTATTTTTCTTCCCGTTCCACCACAACTCAGCTTCATATAAAGCAATGGCCTGTACTGCGGCGATTTGAAATCTTTGGCATCCTACTGGGTTTAATCCTTTCGTCATCATCAAGGATCGCACTCTATTCTGTGCTCTTCTTGCTTTCGCAAAACTCTTTTTTGTATGATTATTCAGGGTAAACATACTATCCAGCCATACCCCCAACCACCTTGTCGCTTTTTTATTATATTGAACCTCATGATTCCGAACCCTTATCCTGGCCTTCATCTTCGATTCCTTATTCTTCCTCTTTCGAGTGAATAAAATCGCTTCAGTTTTTCCAATGCAATACTGACAGGTGTTTTCCTTCACCCATATCTGTGCTTCTTTGGCGCATGCCTCCAATATTTCTGTGCATTCCCCCACCCCTTTACCTTCAACCACCCATGCCACATCATCGACAAAATATATGCCCTCACTTCCACACTCTTCTTCCGTATCTTCAACTCTGCCAAACAACCCTGAAAGGTAAATAACAAAAAGTACTGGTGACACTGGCGACCCCTGCGGAACTCCCATTTCGACATCCATACTGTCTCCCTCCCTTCCATCCATCGACATAATCACTTTTCTTTCCTCCATGAAACTTTCCACCCACCTCACCAGGTCAGCTTCAAATCCCATTTCCTCTATTCTTTTTAACAAGTTCCCCTTTGCCACATGTGGAAAGACTCCCTTAACATCCATCAACAACACTGCCACGGTATTCCCCCTCCCCCACGCTTCTTCTACTCTCTTCATCATCCTTCCAACCACATCTATTGCTGACCTTTTCTTTCTGCATCCAAACTGTCCATCATGTAACAACCCATTACGCTCACACTCCTCTGCTTTCCATTTGCTGCCACCTTCTCGACCACTTTTCCCAGACAATGTAACAATGTACTCACCCTATATGCTTTGGCGACTCCATAATCCGGTTTATTCGGTTTCGGTATAACAAGCCCCTTCGCTTCATTCGAAGCTTGTGGATGTATTCCCAAGCTAAACGATGTTTTGACGATTCCGATTATTCTCGGAGTGTCGCACTCCCACAACAATCTAATCGCCTTAAACACAAGTCTATCCAGACCTGGTGCCTTCTTTACTGACTGCCCGAACACCACTTCCTGATGTTCTCCTCAGTAATCATTTCCCACATCCCCCCTTCTTCTTCTTGGGCCTTTCTCTCCACACCCTTCAGAGGCTTCGGGAACGCTTCTTCTTTAATCAACTCTGCTTCATCCTCTCAGGATTTCGCCACCACTCCATCCCTAGATTTTAAAGCTTTCGTTGTTTGTTGACCCCCTGGTTTTGTATACCTCAAGGCCTGCCATACCTGATCCTTCGTAGCTGAAGATGAAAACTCCTGCCACATCTTCATTTTCAATTGTCGGATTATTCTTTGGACATTGCTTCACTGCTTCTTAACTTGTTGCTGTGTCGCTTCCCCCCTTCATCTGGCCCTTTTTAACAAGCCCAAAATCTTTCTATTTTCTGCAATCTCCTCATTCCACCACCTCTTTGATCTCGCACAAACTTTAACTTTTTTGCAACACCTATTGAGATGATTAACAAAATTCCACTGTGTCCAATCAGCTTCCTTCTGTAATTCTTCTCCGCTGCGTTCTTCAGTCAAAATGGGTCTCTCCCAACTCTTGTCCTTCCAATATTTTTTGGCTTTTTCATAATTTTCTTTTTCTTCCTCCGCCTTGAGCCCATCAATATCCCATCCCGTAACTTTTCTCGATACTTTGACTCCTTCCCCTTCATCCCATCTTAAGTGGGCACACACAAGCTTAACGGGATGTAGGTCACTTTGAGGGAAAAATTTTCAACATAGTTTCGGATGGAGTGGTCACTTGGTAATTGTTTGATGTTCAATAGATTAAGGAGCTCGTAAGATTAGAAGCCACCCATCATGAGATTGTTAAATGCCAGTCGCTACCAACGGGTGACCCACTATGACCTATGCGCCACCAGATTGGAGCCGCGCATAATCAGCCCGAGCTCGTCAAGCCAGCAAGCATATGCGGTCCATTGACCGACCTCCAATTCTACCAAATTCATGACGCACGGGAACGGTCGCTTGGCCACAGTTTTGATACTATTCCTTATTAATCGTAAGATATAAACTTTAAAACTGCAACCCTCTCAGCTACAGTCATAGAAACGTGAATACAAGGCTTCCCGTCCGCTCAGCCATATTTAAGCACGTTATCGCCTGGTTAGTACTGCAGTGGGTGACCATGCGGGAATCCCGGGTACTGTAGTTTTTTGCTTCCCCGTACGAGGTGTGATATCCTCCGAGCTGTGCCCGAACAGGGAATTTAGTCGATGCCATCATAAAGAAGGAGCAGATTTAGCTTATTTTATCCTACTAAAGGGTGCAACTTGATGATGTTGTTACTATGTAACTGCGAAAGGTCAGGCCTTCAGCCACTGATAGGTTCCAGGGTGGAAAAGCTAATTTTTTGGGACTGAGCACAACAGTCGTGAGTGGGTTTGTAATTGAAGTTAGAGTTTGAGCTCGTGAGAGATGCTGGAGCGTGTGGATGCATTAAAATTAGGGGCATCGTTGCAATGCAATTCACTTCCGGATCTGTTCATTAGATTAAGAGCTGGATTCTATTTGGGCAAATGAGCACTCGGTTTAACATTGTATCTAACCACCATCAAAACTTGCACTTAAACATTGGTGCTTTATTAAGGACCCAGGACAAATGAGACTTATGAGCATGGCAACAAATTGGCAAACCGCAATTAATAAAAAGCAATAACGCCCGACTCCAATAACAACCGCATGGGCATTAACCGTTATTCTAGCAAACACTCCTTACCAGCCCCCATTATACCTCCCACCTGCTGACACCACACCGGGTTCTGTGGCGTGTTCTTCCTACGGTACTTAACTTTAATTTCCACCACTACAATCACATTGGACGCAACCGGGGCCTCGGAAATCGTGGACACAAGTGGCCGGTAAGGCTGCAGCGGAATCTGCGGGAGGAAAGGGAGCATCGGATTCACTCTTCGGCTGGCGTTTTGGCTTCGCAGGCACTTAGCGCTTCTGGTTGGCTGGTATTAGCAGATTGTTTAATATGCGCCTCCAGTTCGGCGGTAGGATCTATTGCAGGCTGGCTGAGGCTGTTGAGTTTAAGATGAGCTTGTAAGGATTTTCAACCGAAGCAGCTGCAAAAACAAAAAACCTATCGCCAACCGCAATTGAGGTTTCGAGGAAGAGAAATAAACCCTCAGGTGGTCGCCTGAAATCCTAGCCCCTTCTCCGCTGTATGATTGGTATAATGGCAACACCGCACAGCAGCTGTGAATTTGTGTGGGTGGGGATGTTGTCTCGTGTCCAGCCAATACTTCGGACATCTTAAGTGCGCACGACGCGGGGTACGAGCGGAGCCGCACGTGGGTTAGAGGTCTGGAGCGAGACTAGTGTGGATATACCGTTTTTTCTTTTTAATTTATATTGCATTTGGCCGAGTGTTCCCATGGCATAAGTACAGATTTGAACAAAGGAGATTACATTAAATTCTCTTCCGTCTTCTGTGGCTACCCCGCACATGGGAAATTATTCTTGACTCTGTTAGCATCGTGGCCCAATATCTTCCATCAGAGCCTCCTGTTTCCTGTCCATGCCCCTGTCAATTTAGGCTGGTCGCCTTGGAGCAGCACTTCCTTAAGCCCGTCTTATTTTTATAGCTCTCATTGGCACTTCAGTAGTGTAGGTGGATTATGTTTTCCAGCTGAACTATAGCATTTTTAACTTTGTCAAAATTGATAGATCGGCTTATCAACAGTAGTTGGTCAGACGGATGTAGCCCAGTGGTAACAAAAAGTGTCTGACAGACCATACTAATTATCTGACCGGTTTGTTGAGGCTATCATAATTAGTTTGCTGGAGTTGTGAAGCTGAACCCACCGCTTATAAAAGACGATATCGCTGTCTCTTCTCGTTGATAACGCAATGATTAGTTTGTGTTCGCTGAACTCTTATTGATAATGGTAGAAATAGGAACGAGTAAACCTGCCTCTAGAAAGCCGCCAATAGGGCACCAAGGAGGCGTTTCCCGCACATGACAAAGTTGGCCCCAGTGACATGAGTATATTCTGTAAAAAATTAGATCAAGACAACTTCCGGTCGAAGCGGAAAAACCGATGGGGAGGCTGAACACTAATCCCCGCTTGCTCGAGGTTCACCACCGTTCTAGAGTACACAATCCGTTATGCAATCTCCGCACCCCTCTTTCCCATTTTCCCTCCTGAACTGTTCGTATAACCCTCCCAACCTTTCTGTTCCAACTGCCAGCGATGAACTGCATATGCAAAGCGATTTTCGAGGAAACCCTCTTATGGATCGTTGAACATGCTGTCGGCCATCCACGTCAGCCGCCGCCGCCGCAGTGCGTGTTTCCCGGTGGATGCAGCTGTGAAGCTCTTCAGAAGAGGCCGTTTGGATATTACCTAAAACCCTCCACAAACGACCAGCATCATCTCATTTTCATTGCATCCAGGTGAATACCCAGCGTTATCCGTATTGTCATCTGCATGTGCTGTTGAGGGAAATTCGACTGCATGAACTAGCGTCAAATTCTAGGCGCGTATGCATCCAAGCTCTTCCCAAATAATACGATATCATATCTCATCTAGACTCCTGGCGAGTAGAAGAGCGGATACACATCACAAGAATCGCAACAGAACACAAATCTTTGGACGTGAAAGGCCATGTCAGTGTCTTACCATGACTATGCTATCTTGTGGAATCAAGAAGAAACAGAAATTAAGTATAAAAATGGAGCTGAGCCTACTGGTGGCGGTGGAAACCAGGAAATACATAGGAGGTACCGCCAAACAAGTTAAGGTAGCGGGTCGCCAACCAATACATAATGGATAAGAAATTTTTTCTAGGATCATATCCTGCTCCGTCAAGCTCTGAGTGGATCACGCCACGCATAAACTTAGTGGTAGGAAGGTTGTGCACCCGATTGGCATTTTTGATTTGTGTCACCGTGGTTTGCAAGTGCAGATCCTCACCAGTGATGATAGCAGGTGAGGAACTACCCCATGAGTGGACTATCTATCCCACAGACATGTGATGCGGTGTTCCCAATGGTTAGGGTGCGGGATCATCCGGGCTGGTCAAGACTCAGGATTTAAGACATAATATGTAGTGGCTTGCGGAACTCATTTGTGGGTTGGTAGATACTGCACTCCCTGTTCTGTTTCTAAATTGGCTTTCTTCAATTAGATATCCCGTCGCCGGTAAACCATCTCCTATCCCCCGAACCAAGATGTCCGATCCTGCAGTGCTCAATGCTATTCTCCGCACCTATTACTCTAATAGCAATTACAATACTCTCGCCCCTCCTGCAATACCCCCTGTCGAGATAGACCACTTCTTCGAGGTCCAACACATAGTCGCACTGCTACAACAAAACCCGCCTCTGATCGACCCAAATTCCTGGTACAACGTACCGATCGGACAGTTCGTCGACCTCGCCACCTTCAGGATGTATCTGACGCATCAAGTAAAAAATCGGCAAGGCGCCCTAGTGACGGTGGAGTCGCTAGTTCAGGAAATGGTGAGGGAGATGAGGGGGAGGAATACACCTTTCTCGCAGTTGACAAGAGGCGTGGGGACGAGGTTGTGCACTCTGATGGGGTGGTAACCGTCGTCGCCAGGATATCGGAACTGCAGAAATTTGTGAGTCTTCGATGCCGGTCGTGGCCACGGCATGTTGAGAATCTGTCCTGACACTATTTTATCTCCAGTTGTAGTGCTTTCGCAGTTTTTAGCTTTTTCTTTTCACTTGGTTTCGATTACATGGTTTCGATGTAGGAAGGTCAAACGATACGCCCACGTGATGAGTATTTTTTAAGGGCGGGTTTGTCATTGCATGAATTTGGGTTTTCTCATTCCTAGACTGACAAATTAAGATTTATCCTCATGCGAGCTTGCAAACGGGAGGAGTCTGGGCATGAGAAAAGAATTTGGAGCACCTCATGCATACGGCCCAGGCGCCTTATTAGGGGTGTGGGCGCGTCCAGCGCCCACACCAAACAAGCCACTAACAAGCCACTAGCGGGGCACCTCGTAGCCACGCCCCACCCTCAGCTCCCCGCTCCCACATCTATCCAACTTTGAGGTCAATTAACTCCATGAGTTTTACTTTTACCAGGATATTGTTTATATATGAAATGTAGTTAACAAGATGCTCTTTCACTTGCTTGTCTCCTCTTTTAGTTTCCTCTAATATTCAAGGAGTGATTGTAGATCAAGTACAGTGGCTTAGACTATACTTAGCACTGTTGATGCTGCTAAGCACTGCTTAGCACCGCTGGTATTTTGCGTCAGGTAAATTATTTCTACCTGACTGTAAGGTACATCTGTGATGAGTGACAGCTTATGACTCAAATATAGAGACTGACCAGTTTACAACCAGGATCAGTACCAGGCCAACAATAATTCCAAACCCATCTGTATATAGTATAGCTACTCTGTACCCAAGAGCTTTGAATTTAACCAAGGATTGGTGGACTTATGGGTTGACTGCTAAGGGAGAATAAGGAAAAGGAGAGCTATTTACCCCATATGATTTCTCCACCACTTGTGGTTGGAAATCATTTCCCTTGCTGCTTGAGTCTCTTCAGCATGCTACAAGGCTACTTGGGTGCAGCTTGGCAGTTTCTAGGGACAATGAAATGTCACTTGGGCAAAAATTACCTGAGTTATGGTACTATAGAGGGCCTCCCACTTCAGCAACTCAGACCTAGTACCTATCTCAACAACCACCTGCCCAAATCTGCCAAGAGTGACATCAATTGACAGCTAGCATGCTGTATATGCTCTAATAGTATTACCAGTAAATTCCATTTACAATTGGTGATAAAACAGGGGGAGTTAGGAGGTGGGCAAAAATCCGCCAGCCTCATAGACTCTCACTCACATTTTCATCTTACTCAAAATTGGACCATTTGACTTGATTTTTGGATTGACATGTAGGCCTTGGAGTTTTCTATTATACTGTTCTCTCTGATATTCTCTCCATTGTGTGGTTGTTGAGCAATTTGCAATTTTGAAAAAAACTCCGGGATTTTCAAGGTGCCCCGCTAGCAGCTTGTTAGGTGTGGGCGCTGGGCGTGCCCACGCCCCTAGTAAGGCGCCTGGGCTGTATGCATGAGGTGATTTGGAGGTGTGCCGGGGACTTGGCGGCTTCTATCAACAATGAAACAAGAGTGGGTAGTTAAACATTTTTGTACAGCCGTACTATGAATATTAGAGATATCATAAATTGGAGAACGCGAAGTGAAAGCGGGGCTATTTACTTAAGTACGAATAATGAATAAAAATAGCCGCTCTAACAGGAGTGCGGGGGCTTTCTACGAAGTCAAAACCTACATGAAACTACGTCACAACGCGCAAGGATCTAGAACTTTCTTCTAACCTCACTGTACTATCTACCTCTACTACTAACAATGGGCAAAAAGCTCCCTTCCACTACCACCATCACTAGTACCACCTCTGACGCGGTCCGCCTCCACATCACGCCGCTCACCACTGTCATAGCCTCCTCAATCCTGCCCCCTCTCCGGCATCGACCTCTGAACGATATCATACACGCTCCTTACGTTCCTAGAGCTCCCTTCGGCTATGTCGCTCTCCCCGTCGCCGCCGCCGAGAAGCTAAAAGGAAACTTCGCGGCACGATATTCCGCTGTGTGAAGGTGTGCGTTGAAGCTGGGCGTGTCGAGAAGTGGCAGTTGCGTCTTGCGATGGCAGAGAATGAGGGGCCTGAGAAGAAACGGGTAAACAGGAGAAGCAGAAGAAGGAAAAGGGAGTAATGGGAGTATTCAGCTGCCCATGAGCGTTGGATCGCAAGGGGATAGATCGAGAAGAGCGACAAGGAAAATAAAAAGGACAAGCGAGGGAGTGTCTTTTCAAAGCCGGGATCCCAGCCAATAAGGCAGATTTGATCACGACAAAAATGATAACAATGGAGGAAAAGGCTTTAGGAAAGGAAGAAAAGAAGAGAAGAAGAGAAGAGGAAGAGGAAACTTATCGAGGAATTTGAGAATACGCAGAAGTTTCTGAGCTTCTTAAAAGAGTCAGTTTGATCTTACGAGATGTCCGGTGCAGGATGTTGCATTAGTGGAGGTTACGGTCGATACATGGATGTAAATGTAGTGGATACGGCTTCAGCGAGATCTGAGGAAGCATTCTATGATGTTCCTGAGCATAAAGAGGACTTGCCTATCGTTGAACAGGACTCTACGAGGAACTCGAGGGAAATGTCATTGATATCATGGAATCGGAGCTCATTCCGCCGAAGGAGACTACAGCTACCTCATCGGAGTCTGAAGCAGAAAGCGATGAATCCGAGGACGAAGAGACCACCACAAAGGAAGAAACTAAGCCTCGAGCTTCAACAACAGTCTAGAAACTCTCACCTGCCAAATTATCTGTCAAAACTGCGGCATCACCAACCCCCAACAAAAAAACTAACACTTACTATTCATAATCTTGAAGTACTCTATAACCCAACGACCTTCGCAAGCTTTACCACCGCCTCTCCCACCAAAAACTTTGGCTTCAAATTCAGTTTCGGTGGTGCCTTCCCAGGGGATAATGACGACAGCGACAGGAATGTGCCCACCGCTGCCACGCCTTACAAAGACCCCCGACACCGCAATCGGCAACAAACTCTTCTTCAGTCTAACCGTGGTTCCTCCTCTGAAGCTTCATTTATGTGATCGACCTCTGTGCGTTATTCTCACATACACCCGGCTCCTATGTGCCACTGCTGTTTATGCATGAAGACTCCCTGTTCTTGAAGGGATTGAGTTTATGGCAACAGCTGCCAACTCCGAAGACGCTACTACTGAAGGAGGGTGAGGGAGATAATGATCTTGCGGAGGTGTGGAAGAAACGCTTTTATGAATAGCACAGCGATCAGCCGATTACAAGGCTTCCTGTCCGCTCAACCATATTTATGAATATTATTGCCTGGTTAGTAAATCAGTAAGTGACCATGAGGGAATTCGAGAAGGTTGGATAGAAATAACAAAATAGGTAAAGCAATTATAGTTAATGTTATGTCTAAATATACAGCGAAACTAAAAAATTCAAAAACTACAGTTCATTTGCTTGGGTTACTGTACTAACATTACCTACTAGATAGGGAACATGTTCTAATTAAACTATAGAGAGCATTGTTGTATACATATTGCGATCTCTCCGGTTAGAGGCTTGATTATATTAAGAAATAGTCTTGCTCAGCGTCGACCCGGCTCGAAGTTCTCAAAACGTGCTCCCTCGTGAACGTTCGTCTGTGATTGATAATTGGTACTCCACATGGATCTATGTAGAGCAAACCACTATCTAGGACCACTAAATATACACCTCATTCTTCCGCCGCTGCCCCGCATAAAGCTAAGAAATACTACTCTAACGATATATGAAATCGAGGTACCTGAAATTCGGCTAATCGATTTGCGACTTACACATCTACTCTTCTGGCGTTGCGGAAAGCCGCGGTAACTCCGGGTTTATGACCATAGCCATACACCATGAAGTCTTGACTGTTGCCAAGCGCATGGATGACGATTCGGTAAACCCATCCGGCGCTTGCAGTTACTCTAGTCTATTTGCAAGGTTTCCCCACATTGTGCAGATCGGCTAGTTTACACTGCTCTTAAGGACATTCGTTATTTCAAATGAACATCAGGCATGTTGTATTGAGGCCAAACAAGTAAAATAGTTTAGAAAACATCATCCAACTGAAACTTAAAACAAGGACAGAGTATCTTCTCTGCACTAATTATCGGAGCCATGCCACAACAGAGACATGGATTGTTCCGCCTTTCCAGCGGCCCGCGATCGACCCACCATTGCTAGCGTCCTCCAAGCAAATATCTGATCAGTCTTTAACCTCCTTTAGGTCGTGATTGTCAACATCTGGGGTTGGGCTCAAGACCTAGAACTCACACCTCGCAGCACTGACAATTAAATAACTGAATATCAACTGGGCACCTGAAAGTGCAATATACTGGAGGAGGTACCTTTTACTTTCCTTGCGACGGATTAACTCGAAAGGAATCTAAACATTGCCAGTGCATGCGCTGAGTTTTACTAGAAGGACCTCCGAGTACGCAATTCACTGTTGGACAAAAGGTGCGCCACCGGGAGTGCGGCATTCTGTATACTATACATACATATGCGAAAATTGGGGTACCTAACATAGCGCAACACCCCCCAGCCTTTCCGGCAAGCGGCCTTGTTCGACATCGATGCATCTTCTTACTCTTTGCCAATCCCCAGGCCTCCCTTCATCTTCCCCCGTCCAATTTCAACTTCATTATCTCTCTACTCACATTCTTTTATCACTCAACACTCATGTCGCCCAGCATCTCCCACATCGAGAAAGCCTCTCCCAGAAACATGAGCAATGAAAACATCAGCACCCACCACGACCACAATCTTGCGCGGACTGCCACGATCTCAACCGAGCTCTTTGAAAAGCTCTACCTCTCCCCAAAAGTCAGCGTCCAAGGCCAGCTTCGACAGACATTCGCAAATCCCACCCCTCTGTAAGTACACCCCGAATTCCACGCCTAGGCTAATCCCATAGTGCCCTTGCGGGATTCCTTATGACGGTGACACCGCTGGCTTGCCAGTTAATCGGCTGGCGCGGAGCTGATGGGAGTGGTGCAGCCATCGTGTGAGTCTTCGCGTCTACGGTGAGCCGCAATGGCTAATAGAACGAAGCGGGGTTTACTTCTTTTGTGGGGGCCTACTTATGTTCCTTGGTGGACTCTTGGAGTTCTTTCTTGGGAATACGTTTTCGTTTGTTGTGTTCTGTTCGTTTGGTACGCATCTCTTCTCTCTAGGTATGTATATACACACTACTAACGGTTTCCTCTAGGCGGGTTTTGGGCGACTATGGGCGCTACAGTCTCCCCGTCTTTCGGTGCGATATCGGCGTTCAAAACGGCAGAGTACGCGTCCGGCGCGCAGAACCCACAGTTTTATAATACTTTTGGTACGTTCAAACTCTTCGTCACATCGGCAGTATGCTGACAGCGTAGCCTTCTATTTTCTCTTCGTCGGAATCCTCAGTCTCGTGTTCCTGATCTGTTCGGTGCGCACGAACATCGTGTTCATGGGGATCTTCCTCGGTCTTGTCATTGATTTTTCGTTACTGGCGGGTACGTACTGGCAGGTTGGGAATGGAAACGCTGCCTTGGCTGGGAGATTGCAGATTGCGGCGGGTGCGGTGCTGTTGGGTGTTGCAATGCTGGGCTGGTACATATTTATGGCGGTGATGTTGACGGCGGTGGATTTCCCGTTTGATTTACCGGTGGGTGATCTTAGTGCTGTGATTACAGGGGGCAGTGAGAGAAGGGCTGCTTTGGCGGCTGAGGATCGATCGTAGTTCCGCGGCTTGAAACGGAGGGATGATAGGGAGGTGGATGTGACTGCTACTGTTGGATCTATCGACTCTGATATGATGTTATGACGTTTGTGTGGGTGCAAGGTTTGCCCCGAACGAGGGTATTGCTAGCTGCATTGCTAGTGATTCGTTGGATGTTGGACGCTTGTAATATGCATTGTGAGGGTTTTTTTTACTTTCATGGCTAACAGATAATTAATCAATAACATAACATAAGTGGTACCATGAGATGAATGTCGAACGGCCGTTTGAGAATGTCTCAATTTGCTTAGGAATGAGGGTCAAACGACGAATTAGAAAATGAACCGAGGTTAAATAACAAACTACGTGAGCATATAGATAGGGCAAGTAATAAGAGAATTTACCTCACTATTGAAGCTTGTATACTATCTCCCGAACTTTGAGTACCGAGACACTAAAGCCAGAAAAAATGATTAGCTCTAGTACAACAAGACGTTTACTAGCAGTAAACTTTGCAAATGGTACGGTAGAAGTTATTATAGTTAAACCATGATAATCACTCGATGCCATATTCGGGGTTAGGGTTGACCGAATGCAACCCGACGTTGAATTTTTGCCGTATCTTCAAGTTCGACAATGTGAATCTATATCATCAAGACTCGAAATACTAAGGCCGTTCGGGAGGAGAGTTGACAGGCTTTTCTTTTTTGGGAGGGGGGGAGGCTTTCGACATGAACGCACTTCAAGTCAAAATAATTGCTCCATTGAGGCTATACAGATTTAGATGTAAACCCAGATATAGGCATTAATATTAGACTATAGTGAGCACTGGACAAGGGTCATCAATAGCATCGAAGACATGGCACCAACAACCCCGGCGACGGTCGTAGCATCTTGAGTGTTCTTCCAGAAAAGCCACAATGCTACCCATACGATACTCGTTGAAACCATCAACAGGAATGCGGTAAGAATCACCCTAGCTATTGATATCCTTTCCACTACATGCAATCCCCAACCTTCAGTAAGTTCGGGCCCAGAGTATAGTTCGTTCTTTTTCTTCGGGAGCATCGGCACAATTCCACTGATACAGGTGTGAGTGCGTATCCTGACTATATTAATAACATGGGAGCAGTTTCGAACCTTGAAGCCTGACATATGTGGGGTTCCTCGAAGTTGTGCAGAAGTCTGTTTCTAGACACTGGCCCCCGAGGAGGCAATAGTCTAGCCGGTCGTGGGTCGTAATCATACTCCTCTACCTCAGGAGCTGGTATTTCTTCGTCAAGACACCCGACAAAGTCTTTGTAGTAAAGTTCAAACTGCATCACCAGCGAAATTAGTGCATACCCTCAGCCAATTCATGCAGTACGTGATAAACCTTGACAAATTTTATACTATCAACCGTTCCCAGAGTAAGGTATGACCGCCAGCCACGAACTCGAAAATACTGACGGCGGATCTCCGAAAAGAGCCATCCGTCTTTAGCGTCTTTGCCTACGGGTATCTGGACGAGACGAGACCGGTTCCTTCGTGTGTTTACGCACAATAGAATATAGCTTAGCGCTTGGGTTGGAGTTGATGACGTTTCCATTTCCAATCCAAGATCGCATCCGTTGTCTTTGCTCCATTGATGGAGAAACCGACGTACTCGTTGGATTGCTTTGCCGGCATCTTTATAGAGGCCGAGAAGAGAGTCGGTCAATCTTGCTAGACTATTGTTGCTGGGTTGAGCGTCGTCTGAATCCTGCGCAGGCTCATCGTCATACAATTCAGCACCGCAATCCTGCTAACCTTAGTAGTGTATTAGTACAAGTATCAAAATATCTTGGAAATATATGTGGGTTGTTCGCATTACACAGTTCCAATATACCCTTCTATGAACGGGGAGAATTCGCGGCTCCCAGGGCCACCAGATGACAGGACCCTGGAGGTAGCTTTCAACGGCACCCTTCATTTGGTCCATTGACCATGGTAACATGCAACAGTTAACGAAAGAATTAACGGGTGATATAGGTATTCGGAATACCCAAAATATCCAGAATGCCAAGAATACCCAGAATACTGTAATAGAAAATGTGGAAATCCGGAATATAGCTGTCAACAATGGAATTCCCGGTTTTATAACACTTCCAAAGTTTAATAGCCTCTCCTCTCTCGGTGGTCCATGAGACTCGTCACATGGTTTATGATAGAAGTGACCTCGAATCAACGCATTGTCTTGCAAACCCCAAATCGACGACAGTAAGTTTTGTTCCTTCCAATCGCTAATCTTAAACATTGACTCTAGGCCTTCTCTCCTCCAAGCTCCTATCATGTCCAAGACTTGAACCAGTACTGCGCATTATATTAGTTATTCGTAAATCCAAGCAATCCGATTATTTGAACCTTATCCCCATTTATGGGGGTTCCGGAACCATATACCTTTAGGTCTGTCTGACCAATAACACTGCATGTCCCGTTGAACATGTTCAATGCAATCGTCTCCGCACAGGTCTTTGCTCTCAAGAAAGATGCATTCCGAAATATTAAACTTGGATTCACCCCTTTCCACAGGCACAACGCGCGAGTTCAAAGAACTAATCGTGGCTGCAATAGATGTTCGTTGTGCAGGTGAAAGGTGGGCTTTTTGGGATTGTGGGACCAAAAACAACGGTGTGGAACAAAGAGGTAGGGCCAGGATGAAGAGGCGTTTTATCCATCGGCGACCAAACGCATGTTTTGCCCAAAACGAGGGCTCAACTGTAAGCCAAAGAAATCCGATTGTCCACAGTGAGAATACCACCACCACCTTCATGGCCTGATCCACGGTTGAGTGGTGTACAGCTGCCTGCGAAACAGTAATGACGGATATGAAGAGCATACACAAATCTTCAAGGGCAATGGTGGATTTTTTCAGTAGGTAACAAAATTCCATTAGCACGGGTACCCGCTTGTCTCTCAACTCTCGCATGAGACTGTTGTGCTTAATGCCTAGCCTAAAACCCGTAAGAGTTGTAAGACTGGCTAATATCCAGTATACTGTATCAGTATTCATATTCTGGGTCAGAAAGAGCGCCCATTGTGATTGTAAAGACCCCGCATGACCCGCCAGACCTAAATGTCCTAGTTTGGGTGGAGCAAAACGAACTTTAAACGGGATATATTTGGTTTCTATGATCTTTGGGAGGATTGCATAGTTGTGTGTAGAGGAGGTGTTTATGGTACCGCTGGAATTCGACGTCGTACGTGTAGCCGCAAGATAGGCGACTGGACCGATGCCACCGCCTAATAACAAGCTCACGATTACAAGATAAATGCTGGCGCGCTGGTGCGTGAAGATAGCAAAGTTTGAGCTTGGGGACTGTAAGTCCGTGGTGCAGGTTTGCGAGGATGCTGTGCAGGCGTTGGTGTTCAGAACCTGGTCAATTTCGCGATCATCGGCAGGATCTTTAACAGTTTGCGGTGGGCACAGTTTCCCTAGGGGATATGACCAAGAGCTAGGGTAGAGACGTTTTAACGCATCTTCTTCGATTCTGCAAATGCTTGCTTCTAGATTGGGGCTGAAATGTTCCACTGCAGTCGCTCCCGCAGCGCGCCATATTCCGCTCTGCAGAAAATCATACAAATCACGGTTCTTTTGTCTGGGAATGTTGATCGTTAAGATTGCCAGGACAAATGGTGAAAGCGTGAGCGCCAAAATTGGTATCATATTTGCAGCATGTCGTTCTAGCCTTGAATAGATTGGTGTATAACCGATGAAGTTGGCATATGCTCCCCTCTCCTCCCTCAGTATCTGGTACCATATGGCTGCAGCACCCGAATTAGCGATGGCAAGGGCATAACAATATTTTCGAACGGTAATATTATACTGGCGTGAGGCTGCCATCAACACGAAATATTCAGGGTAAGAGCTTAAGGGCTGGGCAGGTTGGGTGAAGTCTTGCGTGCATAGACGCCTCTCCAGATCCCAGCTGAGCCCAATTGCGTAGACAACTGCATGGACCGATATCAAAGCTTCATCGGAAGTACAAAAGATGAGTCCTTCGGCGAAAAATAGGATGGAGACCCAGCGATACACCCGAAGATACCTCTTGCATCGAGCAATCCTATTCTCCAAACAAAAGATCTGTGCTTGAGTGCAGAATTCATCGAACTCTAGAAGCGAACCAACTTGACGATTCCGGCACCAGTCGAAGGGGTTCCACCCAAAGACGAGAAATGGAATCGTTATCCACAACAGAATAATCTCAACTATCGTTCTAGATCCCAAGGTCCCTGCTTGATTCCAGGGGAAGTTATCTGGATAAGGATAATAGGAATTGGCGGTCACCCCCGATATCCCCAGCATCGATTGTAAGACCAAGATCCAAGTTAAACGAAGAGGGTAACGACCCATTGAACAATGTCCTTTCGCTGAACCCGAATTCTCCCAAGAAGAGCCGTAAGTGGTTGCATCATCCTTCTCTGGCATCGTTTTGGAACTGTTCTCGCAAAGAACGGAAGTCGAAGTCAACACCCGAGTGCCACCGGCTAGTTCCCTGTCATTGCATGATCTCAGCAGACTTTCCGTAGGCCCAGGATCATTATTGATATTCGGATTCTCTTCACAACATTAGCATAGTGCACTTTAATAACCCAGCGAATCAAACCACTCTTACCCGAATACTCAACGTCGGGTGAGGTTAAATCATGGACCGCACTTAGATTATTTCGCGAACGACGGTACGGCGGCATCATGTGTGTTACTGTCAAATATCTGTCCAAGCGCACTCGGCACTTCGCTGTGTCGATGAACGCCTGGGGGCGATGTCTTTATACCCCCTCCCCCCGATCAGGCTGTCGTGTGTTGTACTAAAGTGGGCTGAGATCCCTGCTTTGCCTACATAAATGATTGGTTGGAAGAGCACGAAGGAGTTGCATGGCGGCTGAGCTGCATACAGCTCCAACGCTGATTGGTGCATTAATCGTTCTTGGCGTTATATGAAACTCTCTACATGGTGGGGCGGAGTGTGCTAGAGGGCTATGGTTTCGGTTGAAGAGTGCACATGGGCTGACTTGGCACCACGAGGAGTGCGGTTGTATCATAAAGTGTAGATTACAGAAGACTAAAGGCGCCCAACTCCCCTCATCTCCATCACCAGCAAACAAGAAAAAACAGCACTATCATATACAGAACGCCCAAGTCTATGTGTCTGAAAGTGTACACCTGCCTGAACACCAAACAACACCATTATCAAACATACAGTTTTAAATAGCATGTACAGGACAAGCAGCCTTAGGTACAAGATGACCGCCGCCTATCTGGCAACAAACCCCCATAAAATTGGGCAAGAAATGAAGCCTTGGCCAAACCAGTGTTTAAGCAAGCGGTCAGTCCAGTCAGATTTGTCCTTATCTGACCGGCTCAGGCTTTAAAAAGCCTGGCCGCTGCCGGAAAACCTCCATCACCGGCATCGCAAAAAGCCGGAGCAGCACTACCGGCAGAAAGAGACTCAACAGGGAAGTTTAGAAATGAGAAAGTCAGAAACATAATTATCCAGTAGTTATTAACAATGCTAAAGGTGAACTTACGGAAATCTCGAGAATTGCCATAATCTCCAGAAGAAGTGGCAACGGGAAGAGAAAACGAAGGTGAAATACCGGCAAAAGCAGACAGCGGCAATGCCTAGAAATGAGAACTTCAGAAACATAATTTTCCAGTATAAGCAATATTAAAGGCGAACTTACAGTCTTTCTTAAGATATCCGACAACACCACAACCGAAATAGGCTCATGGAACTATGCAAGAGACTTTTGGCAACAATAACTCAATATTGAGCAATTTAAGAGGGTGTTACCATTCAGAAATTTCTTGACCATGTGCGAACCTTTGCAGTTCTAGCACTTGTTCTTTCGCTTTCCGATGGAATCGGACGGATCCCGACGAAGTTAGCAACGGAGAGGAGTGAATGCGACAATTAAGAGAGATAAACCTGGTCTATGCCAAGGTCGGCTTTTTCAAGTTTCATCTGACAGGTCAGCAGATATCTTGTGGTCACGTAAGGCGGGCATTTGGGGGCGGGGACAGCAGGGCCCGGGGGCGAGGACAATTCCATGACCCCAAGGTGACTTACTTTGAGCTCTAGTAATTTCCGGGCATCTTGAAATAATCATGGGTATCTTCAGATTTCATACTAGGGGCAGCTATCTAAAGATATTCAAAGGCATCCGTGCCAAGGCAGATACCTTCAGATACCTTCAGATAGCTCCCGACTCTACAGATGCCCCACAAGAAACCTCTGCCGGTCTATGCCAAGGCGGTTTCAGAAATCGTGATCTTATGCAAACGTTTGCGCATCTACAGGTGACCGCTTGAGAACACTGGGCCACTCTCTCATGCACTAGCAGTACCGGCTTCGTTAGCGGTCTTGGTGGGAGGAGTCTGAGGAGATCCGTTGCCGGTGGTCCCACCTGGGTGCCCGTAGGCCTCGCTGTGACTACCTGCGGGTCCTCGAACGTCTTCGGCAACCCCGCCGCCAGCAGTTTTGTTGCCAGTGGACCAATAGTCGAAACTTCCTTTAAGAAGTACCTAAAACACCGCACCCTTCAGTCAATCTGAAATCATCTCATTGAACAAAGTTACTTATCATTCTAAATTTCCAATTAGCCAAAGGAACTACCATCCCATGCCCCTTTTATCTCATCGTTCATCCTCTTAAACCGTCACGCATGCCATTATAACCCTCTTAAACTCCTCACGCACCTCCTTTTCAAGGCTGGTGTATTTGTCATTGACCCCTTCTTTGAGGCTGCTGTATTGGTGGTGGACGTCGCCATTGAGGCTGATGTGTTGGTCACTCCCCTAGGGCGAAAGAAATCCGGTTATTGATTGTAACCCATAAGTCTCAAGCTTCCCCGGGACTCCCACAAAAAGAGTCCCGGGATATCTCGTCCCGTCATCATCAATGTCATGTGAGTCTCGGGCTCCCGGGACATCTCATCCCGTGCCTAACACTAGTCATCAGGTATCATTCACTAGATCTGAGACATCCTGAGACATGTTGAAAATTTCCCCGAAACATCTCGTCTCGTAGTTATCAAAGGCCCGTCAGGCTCGGCCTTTTGGCTTGAGATAGGTACTCGGGATATCTCGACTCACGCTGAACACTACATTCATCGTCGGAGTTGAAATCCTTAGGGAACTTCGTGGATAACAGACAGGCATCGTTGCGAGGATGATACGTTGCGATAGCAGTAGAGCGGACCAACATCGTGGCGGTGGCGGAGGACACAAGGACCAAGGACGTTTATTGGGGTGGTGTTGGTGGTGCCGAGCTTTTGGGGTGGAGGTGGAGAAGGTGGAGGTGGAGAAAGGGTGCGAGAGATTTCGGGTGGTGGAGAGGAGAAGGAGCGAACAGTTTCGGTCCGCACCACTAGGGGGCTAACCCACTATATGTTACGATATGGGGCGCTGCACACCTGACCTACAACTCCTATATGAGGCGTACAGAGGGTGTCCGCTCCCCACCAAAGATTAGGCAAGATCCACATACAGTGACATCCATCAATGTAGAGGCCCATTTGCGCATATATGGCTCACCGAGCAAAACTAGGCAACATAAAGCACCTGCACCCCACCAAAAAAATCAAGTGAACTCCATGTATATCTTCATCCATCAATGTAGATAGCTATATGTGCATATACAGTAAATGTTTCTGCCAGTGGCATCATCCTCACCATTTGCATTGTCCTCACCATTTGCATTGTCCTGACCATTTGCATTGTCCTCACCATTTGCATTGTCCTCACCATTTGCATTGTCCTCACCATTTGCATTGTCCTCACCATTCACATTGTCCTCACCATTCACATTGTCCTCACATTCGCATCATCCACACCACCCAATAACTACTTACCTACCACACACCTCAAATCCCATATGAGTAGCGACGATGAGAACTATTTTATCGACGCCAAAGGCAAGCATATGGTACTCATGCTTCCAACTCTGCCACCTCCGACTAAGGCTGTTAGTCGGACACATTGTGAAGGTGCACCACCATGTTGCCGCCAGCGCGATATGGATAGCATACTGACAGCCGCGGTTTCTCCTAACAGTGCGGTACAGATTCCTCAGCTTCGTAGAGCTGCTACTCCAAGGACCTCTAAGTATGACTCTCTGAGCTCATCACTGCCACTGCTGCACAATGCCGAGCAGGCTACACTGCACTCTGATCACAATCTGCAATTATCATCACAGTCTTCAAATATCTCTGGCATCAAGAGTAATGGGTCCAGGAACTCTAGCCTTGAGAGTAACCGGTCCAAGATCTCTCCATAGCATATCAAGCAGTGTACCACTGTTACAACCATGACAACGACCACCACCACTACCCATACTAGGAAGTGGGGCATGAACTTAAGTTCACATCAGAAATAGATCTTCATAACATATTTTGAGAGAGGAATGACTAATGGAAGCTCAATGACCCTGGCCTGGCGAGAAGAAGTGAGGAGAATAACTGGGCTTAGTCTAGAACATGTTGGAGTATGTATGTTCATTCTTGGGTGAAATTGCTAACACTTGCACAGCAGCAAAACTGAAACATGTGCAAAGAGTGTACAGATTACGAGATTAAGATGTTCGAAAGAAGTGCTGGATTTGTGCTCAAGATGAACAATGTTATCCAGGAGCTCGAGGACTGCCCTGTCAATGAGGTGCCTCTTGATGTGCTACTGAAGTTACAAGCAGAGACTGTACACTCACAATTGCTTCACTCCTTAGACTGCTGCTGACAGATAAATAGAATGAGATTGTAGCTTCTGTAAGCTAAATGGCAGATTGCGGATTGGAACCACTTAAGTACCTGGTGGGCAGCATATGGCGTCTGGGCTGGGTGTATGGGTGTATGGGTATATACATTTGCATATGACCATATATGGCAACATACACTTGAGTATGCTGTTAGAGCCTGTATAGATACATATATGTTAATATATGTGTATATAGACATATATTTGTAGATACATGAACAAATTTGAATAACTTGTGCATTATAAGCATATTGGCATAAATATCTGCATAGATCTATATACATACAAGTATTGGCACTCAAATAAGAGCTAACGTTCAACTGTCCATATAAGCATATATATGCAAATACAGATGTATATTTATCCCTAAATATACTGTTAGGATGACTAAGCACTTGTTTATTTTTCAGATGCTACTAAAATGTCCCCTTGGATGTGCAAGTAGATAGTATCAGTCTTCATCTGCAAATCAGTTTGGTTGCATGTAGGAAATTCCAGCCATTTTGAGATCTTCGTCACCACCCTCCATTCCCTCCAGCTCACTGGTAAAGCCGGCAATCTGCTCAGATACCATGTTGGTCTCTTCTTTGCCATCGAGGGTTACAATCTTGAGGAAGTTATAATGGTAACCTTGATTGTTTTCGATTCACGTCTGTGGGAACATTTAGCACAATTGGATGACTATTGCAGCATGCTCAGGGATTTTACAATGATCTTCTTACAGATCATAACCTCCCTATTGGAAACTCCAATAGCATTGAAGAACACCTCCAAGTCTAATTTGTGCTCTTTAACCACACCCATGATGCACTTATCCCACACGAACTCTCGAATCTTCTTGAAAACGTCATCAGGAACGTTTTATGACTAGACTGCTAACATTAGAGTCGAAAAACAGCAAAAGTGGGCATAGGAAACAAACCTCAGAGCGCACTTCCTGGTTATAAATCTCCCTCTTGATGACCTCCTCATCAATGCTGTCGCCGCTCTCAGAAGTTTGAGCAACGAGCGATTTCTTCATCTGCATGTGGAGCTGTCTGGAGTCCGTGTTGAAAACCAGCACAGCTTCCTGCACTACAACGAGCTATGACAGGTTAGTTATGCGTGATGACATCGATGCCTGGTGCATACGTTTGAATTCCCCCTGTTACGGTGAACCATCTTGAGATCTGCGACTGGATGAGGATTGATGGATGATGAGTCATTGGATGACGGTTGTTTGATGACGGTTGTAGATAGTAGTTGCCTGTAAATGAATGTACGGGGATGTAGAGAGATGAAGTGTGGAAGCGAAGGTTAATCAATGCGAGATGTATCTTTGTGCATAGCCGAGCTGCCAAGGCTGACTTCGCTAACTGATAGGTCATCACCAATCCCAGCCGACACTATCAACATCGACAAAACTTGAACTTCAATGGGATGCCGCGTTCCAGCTCATGGGCATCTTCCATATCGCTGGCCATCGGCTGCCTTCTGAGGTCGGAAGCTCAGAACAAGTACCTTGACAAGCTTGCAGTGGAGAATATCCTTCCAGGCGATGGGGTCATGAACTGAGATGTGAATCAAGCCACAATCATTTTGTGTGCCAACAGTAAGGATGCTGTCTGAGTATGTATGCTACTCTTTGCTGTACTGATCCCATAGCTAACGTACTTCAGGGTTGGCTCAATACCAGAGTTCCACTGGCCAGATCTATGAGGGAGTCTACTTGTCCACAACCAAACATCTCACCATCATTCCACCCTCATGGCAGAATCCCTGTGCCCAGTAGCCCTGTGATTCTTAGCTTTGATATGACAGATCGTGAATTTCAGCCCACTTCACGATCTCGATTCATGAGAGGTCCTCCACGGTCGTAACAGAATGTATACATCATGGCGCCTCCCCCGTTTCCTATCATGGCGCATACTACATTGCAGGGAATGGAGACAGATACTATGGAATCTCAGAACCCGCCTGTAATCAACAATAGCAAGATGATTACTGATCAGGGGGTTCAGACGTATACCGTGCAACCACACAATCCACCCGAATTCAACACCGAGACAACTCCCAATGGCATTGACACCCATACCACTGACATGTGGTACGATAATGAGCATCAAGGGATGGCAGATCAGGAGATGGCAGATCAGGAGATGGCAGATCTTGGAATGGAGCTTCAAGACCAAGAAATGGAGAATCAAGAGGGTAGGTATCTGTGTGCCATCAATCTTTATTTTATCACTGAATACAAAACTATAGAACAAGAATCGCCACCGCTGCCCGAATATCTAGAGCTTGCGCACGCTCTGCAGAAGCTGGGTATAAATCAGGTCCAGCAATTGGTAAAGGCATCCATTACTGATCCACCCATTTTATCTAATGATGGATGTATAGTTCCGCGCAACATACAATGGAACTTCAACCACTTTCACCAAAGTCAATGGTGTCGCTATGCAGAAAATTGGTCCAGGGGAATCCAAATCCATTGTCGAGGAGCTGAACAGCTGGAGTGCTCGACATGATGATCTACAGCACGAGGCTGAACAAAAGAAGTAGAAGCAAGCCAACTCCAAGAAGAAACCTTTGGAGCATGGGTGTGCCGCTCTGAAATCAGACTACAATTGGGCTTCTAGCCTATCTCTGAATTGCACTGTCATTGAATAGGGATGCTAGGATTGCCCTATATGCACTGAAGTGGAAAGAAGAAGGAGATAGAATGATATGGTTCTGTATCTTTAGTGGTATGTTTGGATTGAGTCATTTTCTATCTTTGGTGGTGTTTAGGTTGAATTATTTTGTATCTTTAGCGGCAGGTTCGGGGGGATCATCTTATATCTATAGGCGATGTGCTGAATTCCACTATCAAATATTTGGTTCATGATGCTTGATGTGTATGGTATCCATTTGGTTATCCCCTTCTATATCTATACCGCTATCAACATCATATTCCTCACCTCAAAGATATGCATTCCGTACTACTTATTCGATCTTTTCCAAGATTATAGGCACACATCTATCTATAATGGCCCTAAGCAAACCTACAAAGCCAAAGAAAACACTATCAGAAATTTCGGAGGCATCGGCTTCTATGACACCTCCCGAAAAGCTGGTATAGCTGACAAATAAGACCCCCAAAATGGTTGTGGATAACGAGGATAAGGCATCAGATGCCAGCGATACACCGCCCGAGAAACCAGTAAAGTAGCTGTCAAAGATGACTTCCAAACACGTTGTGGATAATGATGATGAAGCATCAGATGACAGCGATACACCACCCAAGAAGCCATTGAAGAAGCCATCCAAGAAGCCACCCAAGATGCCACCCAAGATGCCACTCAAGAATAGTCCCAAAAGGAGTGTGGGTACTGATGATGAATCATCAGACGATGGTGATGCATCAGCAACAACTCTAGTTTCCGTCAGAAACACCTGGGTGTTCCGGACGGCTCTGATGGCTCTGACGGAACCTCGTACCCTCTGACGGAGAATTACACGCTACCCGTCGCCCAGGCAATGGGTCGCGTTGCATATGTACCTCCTTTACTTTGTGGTGACGTTTACGCACCGTCAGAAGGACACGTGTGTTACACCCTTCGCAGGGGCTGCAGTTATGCTGAAGCCGTTTACACAACGCCTGGCGATATTAAATCATTGCTACTACTTATCGTTCAACGTTTTTCAAAACTTATGCATTCAGTTTGTATTCTCATCTATGTATCTATAGAGCTACTTATCTACAGACGGTATATCTGGACTGGCAGCAGGCGGTGATTGTCAGCAATTCGAGGTGCGCCTGAAGATGACGATGGAGTGAACTCCGAGATACACTCCGAGGCCGTTATTGAGCGAGTTTGGAGATGCACTTGGAGACCGAGATTGAGTGAACTCACAGATGCACTTGGAGGCCGTGATTGAGCGAGTTTGGAGATGCATTTGGAGAGCGAGATTGAGTGAACTCAGAGATGCACTGGGAGGCCGTGATCGAGCGAGTTTGGAGATGCACTTGGAGGCCGAGGTCGAGTGAACTCAGAGATGCACTTTGAGGCCGTGATTGAGCGAGTTTGGAGATGCAATTGGAGACCGAGATTGAGTGAACTCAGAGATACACTCCCAGGCCGTGATCGAGCGAGTTTGGAGATGCACTTGTAGCAGGCTATGATCGAGTGAGATTGGAGGAGTACTTGGAGGTGGTCGATCTGGAGACGGTCGATGGGAGGCGCGCCAGGTGCTGAGACTCTATTCATCGGTTAGTTAACTTGAAACCGTGGGAATGTGACGAGGTGACTTTACCTTTGAAGCTCCTATGGAGAACTGGCTGGTGGCGGTAGATCGGTAGGGAGGTACGCCGGAAGCTGAAGCTACAATCAGGGGTCAACTCGAAATCGAGAGAATGATGGGACGACAGACAATCTTACGTGTATGCTGTACTCAGTGTATGCTTCACTCGGTGTATGCTGCACTCAGTGTTAACTCATGATCATGGCATGGAGAGATAGAGATGGATGACTTGACTTTGTGTTCTTGCGATGATGGTAGAGTTGTGGACGAGAAAGAGAGAGATGGGAGATGAAGATGAGAATGATATGGAGGATACGAGCGGCTATGAGAAATCAGGGGAATGACTTGCCTG
>Ga0307515_10003479_pt1 | contig 33102 bp, 31 predicted proteins | sample 17_EM_MG_FD_194513 | JGI IMG/M metagenome (GOLD analysis project Ga0307515, IMG submission 194513) | Populus trichocarpa ectomycorrhiza microbial communities from riparian zone in the Pacific Northwest, United States - 17_EM | ecosystem: Host-associated > Plants > Roots > Unclassified | place... | reverse complement strand
GGCGGCGCCCCGCCGGCCGGCGCCCCAGGTGGCGGCCACACCGACACCACGGTCGACGGCAAGCCGGTCACCACCGTGGCGACCGGACAGGGCTATCCGATCAACATCACCGGAGACGGCGCCGGCGTGTTCTGGACCAACCACCTCGGCGGCCAGGTCGTCGCCGTCGCCGCGGGCGGCGCGCCGAAGGTCCTCGCCGATCACCAGGACTACCCGCTCGGGGTCGCGGTCGATCGAACCGACGTGTACTGGACCACGCTGAACGGCGGGACCGTCATGAAGGTCGCCAGGTCCGGCGGCGAGCCGGTGACCCTCGCTTCCGGCCAGTTCGGACCGTCCGGGATCGCGGTCGACGACACCGCCGTGTACTGGACCAACACCTACGCCGGCACGGTCGCGACGGTCGGCAAGGCCGGCGGCAAGCCGACCGTGCTCGCGTCCAAGCAGACCACGCCGGCCGGGATCGCGGTGGCCGGCGGCGTCGTGTACTGGACCGCCCGCGGGACCGAGCCCGCGTTCAGCGACGGTGCGGTCATGCGGCTGGCCCGCCCCGCCGCGCCGGCCGCGGTCGCCACCGCGCTCGCCGATCCCCAGGGCATCACGGTCGACGGCACCGCGATCTACTGGGTCAACCACGGCAGCCCGCCGCAGCTCGGCGGTGCGGTGATGACCGCCCAGCTCGATGGCAGCGCGCCGCACGTCCTGGTCCCCGATCAGCGCGGCGCGCAGGAGATCGCGCTCGACGATGCCAGCCTGTACTGGACCAACGAGGTCGAGGGCAGCGTCAACCGGGTCGCCAAGCGCGGCGGTGCGCCCACCGCGCTGGTGCGCAATCAACAGCGCCCCTACGGGGTGTACGTCGACACCGCCTACGTTTACTGGCTCAGCTATCGCGAAGGTTCGACCAAACGCATCGCGAAGTAACACCTCCCACCCATGGTGACATATGCGTATTGATCTGAGCTCTGCTGTTGTGGCCGCCGTGGCCCTCGCCGGATGCATGACCGACAAGATGGTCGATGTGTTCACCGACGAGGAGTTCGCCGAGATCCGCCAGTTCGGCCCGCTCGGCGAGGTGCCACCCGACCCGACCAACCGCTACGCGGATGACCAGGCGGCCGCGACCTTCGGGCAGCGGCTGTTCTTCGAGAAGAGCTACTCGCACGCGCTCACGATCGCCGATCCGGCGCTCGGCGCGGTCGGCGCCCTGGGCAAGATCGCGTGCGCGAGCTGCCACGACGTCACCAACTACTACACCGACACGCGTTCGCATCCGAACTCGACCTCGCTCGGCGTCACCTGGACCACGCGCAACGCGCCGACCCTGGTCAACGTCGCCTTCTACAAGTGGATGAGCTGGGGCGGCAAGGAGGACTCGCTGTGGTACCAGGGTGCCAACGGCTGCGAGAGCGCGGTCAACTTCGGCGGCAACCGGCTCGAGTACGCCCACATGCTGTACCGGAAGTACCGCGCCGACTACAACGCGATCTTCCCGGTCCCGCTCGATCCGGCGCTCGATCCCGCCGCGGGCGACGCCGCGCGGTTCCCCGCGCAAGGCAAGCCCAAGGCCAACGCCGCGGCCGCCGACGGTCCGTGGGAGATGATGACCGCTGCCGATCGCGACATCATCAACACGATCATGGCCAACATCGGCAAGGCGATCGAGGCCTACGAGCGCAAGCTGGTGAGCCGCAACGCGCCGATCGATCGCTACATCGGCGGCGACACCACCGCGCTGTCGCCGGCCGCCAAGCGCGGCCTGCGGCTGTTCATCGGCAAGGCCGCGTGCGTGGACTGTCACTCCGGCCCCGCGTTCACGGACCAGAAGTTCCACAACACCGGCGTCCCGCAGATCGGCGTCAACCTGCCGCGGACCGACAACGGCCGGTTCGATGATCTGGCGAGGACGCTGACCAACGCGTTCAACGGCGCCAGCAAGTACAGCGACGACCAGGCCGGCGGGATGGCCAAGCTCGCCGGCATGATGGTCACCGACGACCTCAAGGGCCAGTTCCGGACCAGCTTGCTGCGCCAGATCGACGCCACCGGCCCGTACATGCACACCGGCAGCCTGATGACGCTCGAGGATGTCGTCCAGTTCTACAACCTCGGCGGCGGCACCGCAGACTTCGCCGGCAGCAAGAGCGCCGCGATGGCGCCGCTGCTGCTGACCGATGACGATCGGGCCGATCTCGTCGCGTTCCTGCGCTCGCTCACCGGAGAACAGCCGCCCGCCGGCCTCGGCAAGGACACTGCGATCGCGGATCCGTGATGTTACTGCGCCGCCGGGTCGGGGTAGGCGAACTGGTCCTTGTTGTCGCCTTCCCACGCGAGCGCCTTGTCGCCGGCGGCCTCGAAGTCGCGCGCGAGGGCCGTGAGCAGGTCTCGCTCCGTCGGGTCCGCGATCCCGGCCACCAGGCCGAGCGGGTTGTCCTTCGGCGGCATCTGGTTCTTGACCAGCTGCTTGACGATGTCGTGGCGGCCCGCCAGCGCCTGGTTGGGATAGACGAAGAACTCGAGCTGCGCCGACATGCCCTGGTTGTCGGGCGCGTGGCAGGCCTGGCAGTTGTTCTGCCGCATCCGGCCCTCGAGCGCGCGATACGTGTCGTCGAGCTTCGCCGTGTGGGGGTTATCCTTCGACATCAGGTAGCTGTAGAGCGACACGTACGGCATCGGCGCGCCGCCCTGCTCCCACTGCCACTGCCCGTCCCAGGTGTGCGGCGTCTTGGGCCGCGTGGTGTCCTGCTCCGTGCCCCGCAGCGCGCCGATCACCGTGCCGCCCTGGATGATGAAGTGGACCGTCGTGGCGTACGAGTACGAGTCCCACTTCAAGCTGCTGTGCCAGAACGGGTACGGGTACGCGCCGACCGGCATCGCGTTGCGGAACGTGACCGGGATGTGCAGCACCGTGTAGTCGGCGACCTGCTCGATGTCGTAGTCGTCGCCGAACATGTACGTCGAGAGGTACATCCGGCGCCACACCCGCGCGTTGAACTTGTTCGTGCTCTTGTCGAGCCGGTAGCCAGCGCCCGCGGCCTGACCGCCCCAGATGAACGGCTCGCGCATCGCGTCGCGCAGCACGCCGAGCTCGGTGAGCTTGCCGGCGCACGCGTTGCGCGCCGCCTCGTCGGACGTGGCGTCGCCGACCGGGCACGCGGCGATCAGGCCCTTGGCGATCGACGTCGCGAGGTCGTTGTCGACCGGCCGGGGCGAATCGCACGCGGCGATCATGGCCACGATGGCGATCGTGTACGTGAGCTTCATCGGGGTCCTCATGGCGTGAACAGCGTGACCAGCGTGAGGGCGCCCGCGTCGACGGTGAACGTGCCGGGCCAGATGACGTCGTCGACCGCGTGCGGCGATTCGACCTGCGAGGCGCCGTGCAGCGTGAGCGTCATGATCGACACGTGCGGCTGCACGCCGAGCGCCCAGGCGACCGGCCCGATACCCGGCACGACGCTCATCATCGTCGGGTCCGGATCCGGAATCCCGGCGTGTCCCGGCGTCCCGGTCTGCCCGGGCGTGTACAGCACCTTGCCGAGGCTCGGCGTCAGCTGGACCGTCGCGCCCGCGGCGCCGACGTCGGCGCCCGAGAGCGACTTCACCGCGATCGCGATGGCACCGCCCGCCGGGTTGGAACCCATCGCGGTGAGCGCCTTGAGGTGCTCCGTCGCGAGCAGCGGGATGTCGATCTCCGCGCTCGCCGACGGCGACACGATGAACTGCTGCGCCAGCGTCGGCGCCATGCTCGGGGCCGACGCTGCGAGCGTCAGGGTCGTGTTCGCCGGAACGTCGAGGACGAACGCGCCGGCGCTGTCCGCCGTCGCATGCTCGCCGGTCAAGCGCAGCGCGACCTGCGCGCCCGCGACGGGCGCACCGTTCACGTCCACGACGTGGCCAGTGACCGTCGCTCGCTCGTTTCCGAGGGAGGGCGTATCGGGCGAGGTATGGACGACCGTGTTCTCGGCGCACCCCGTGAGACCCGCTACTAGCGTTGCAATTCGCATCACTCGGCGATATTCGCTCATTGGTAAAACCGTATGCTGGATGACATAGACGTTATCCTAGGAAAATTTCGCTCCCACTGTCAATCTCTTCTTCCTGAGGTATAAGGTGACTAAAATCACATCCTTGGGACGCAATCGGTATTAATCTTAGGATGCTGCCAAGTTAGGCGCTCCAACCGATATGCGAAAATCTTCCACCCAAGTGAAAAATTGCATGACCAACGTCCCCTCTTCGGATGACCGCGCCCCATACGATATTTCCCGACGGCGCTTCCTCGGCAGCACCGCACTTGTCGTACTCCCCGCGATCTGTGGGGGCTGCGCGGACAATGGCCCCACGATCGTCGACCTGCCCGGGGTCGCGAACAACAAGATCGCCGTCCCGCTCTCCGGGTTCCCGGAGCTCGCGAAGAACGGCGGCTCGATCATCGGCCGCGCCACCGGCTACGCGCATCCGATCGTCATCGCGCGGGTCAGCGACGGCAGCTTCGCCGCGCTCGATGCGGTGTGCACGCACCAGGCGTGCGTCGTCGAGTACAACGCGCTCAACCTGACGCTCGATTGCCCGTGCCACGGATCGACGTACGAGGTCGATGGCCGGGTGATCAACGGTCCAGCGCTGGTCGCGCTGAAGAAGTTCACCGCGACCAGCGACGGCACGATGCTCATGATCACGCTTCCCTGACCTCACCCGGGTGCACCGCCATTCTGGACAAAATGGCCATAATGGCTACAATTGTCGTCATGACGACCGACGAGCTCTCGAAGCTGCGCTACTCCACCGTCGCGGCGAGTGAAGCCAAGAATCAGTTCGGTCAGGTCCTCGAGACGGCGCTGCGCGATGGCGCCGTCGTGATCACGAAGCACGACACGCCGAAGGCCATCCTGCTGTCGATCGAGGAGTTCGAGGCCATCGCGGCGCGCAGCCGCCTGGACACGCTCGCGCGCGAGTTCGACGAGCAGTACGTGCGCATGCAACAGCCCGGCTTCGAGAAGGCGTTGAGCACCGCGTTTGGCGCATCTCCGAAGCAGCTGGGCGCGGCGGCGGTCAAGGCTGCGCGAAAGCGGTGAGCATCTACGTCCTGGCCGGCACGAACGGTGCCGGCAAGAGCAGCGTCGGCGGCGCCATGATCCGAGCGGCGGGCGCCGACTACTTCAACCCCGACGAGGCCGCGCGACGGATCACCGAGACCAACCCGGGGGCGTCGACCGCCGAGGCCAACAGCGCTGCATGGCTCGAAGGCAAACGACTGCTGGAGCGAGCAATCGCCGAGCACGGCACCTTCGCGTTCGAGACCACACTCGGCGGTTCGACGATCACGAAGTTGCTCGCCAATGCGATCGGTACCGGAATCGATGTGCACGTCTGGTACGTCGCCCTGGCCAGCCCCGAGCTGCATCTCGCGCGCGTGCGTGGCCGCGTCGCGCGCGGCGGCCACGACATTCCCGAGCGCGATGTCCGGCGGCGATACGATGCGAGCCGGCGAAACCTGATCGACCTGCTACCCGGCCTCGCATCGTTGCGCGTGTACGACAACAGCGTCGATACGGATCCGGCGGCCGGCAACAGCCCCGCGCCGCGCCTGCTGCTGCACATGGAGCGCGGCCAGCTCGTGCACCACTGCGAGCTGGTGACCGCGCCGGAATGGGCAAAGCCGATCCTGTTGATCGCGCTGAGATCTCCTCGTGAATGAGGCCCTGCCAGCACCAGCCGGCCAGGGACGTGCGCGCAACGAACGCGGGCCGGACCCAGGGTATCGGCGCCGGAACGCGCCCCTGCATCGCGTGCGGCGCGAGCTCGTGAGGGGAGCGGCCCCGGCGTGTGTAACCCGAAGGACTCGCCTCCTCAGCGCAAACTATGAGAATCGGGGAGATAATTCTGGCATGTCCCGTGCGATGACACCGGGCATGCGGACGTTGCGGAGCCTGGCCCTGACCCAGATCATCGTCATGGCGCTCGCGGCGTCCTCCGTGGCGGCGCCCCGCGCCCGGCACGTCGTCGAGCCGCCGCGCGAGGTCGCGGTCGACGACGACGATGTCCTCTACATCGACGAGCCCGAGGTGGCGCCGGTCCGACGGCGCGCGATCGCCCCGGCGGAGCGCGACCCGGGATGGCACCTCGGCGTCGCCGTGGGCGCCGACATTCCGGTCGACGCGCTCAACGTCGGCCTGGTGCTCGAGGCGCCGTTCGGGCTGCGGCTATCCTCGTCGGTGGGCGTCCTGGCCGATGTGTTCCTCGGACCCATGGCCGCGCCCGACAACCAGGCGGCCGCGGCGCTGGTGCACGCGGCGCTGCGCGACGCGATCGTGTGGCGGACCCACCTGGGGATCAAGCCGTGGAAGACGCATGGCTTCTACGCGTCCGCGGGCTACAGCCTGTGCAGCTTCGGCCTGACGATGACCACGGAAGCGGCCATGTCCGCGCTCGCCGACGAGATGCTGACGGTCGGCCTGGGATCGACGCCGCTGGTGCACATGACATCGACGCTGCACGCGCTCGATCTCGAGGCCGGCTGGGAGTGGCCGATCGCGCGCCGCTTCAAGTTCCGTACGGCGATCAGCGCCGCCATGATGATCGCTTCGACTACCCACCTCCATATCGAGAACAGCCCGCTGGCGAGCCTGCCGCTACCGTCGCTCGACAGCCTGATCACATCGATGGAGCGCGCGGGTGAGGCCACGATCGACGCGGCGTACAAGGACGCCGGCCCGATGGTGATGCTCACGGTGCAGCTCCAGCTCGATCTGCTGTGAGCCTGGCGTCACGGGGATGGGGACAGCGAGAGGTTGGTGAGCTCGACGTGGCCGCCGTAGCCTTGCAGCGTCTCGTCGTTGACGCGCAAGCCGGTGACCGGCCCGCTCGTCCTGGTCGGCACGCCGGTACACGCCGACGGCGCGCCGGCGATCCGCACGTCGAGCGTCCGCGCGGCGCCATCGAACACCAGGGTCACGGGCGTGGGCTGTCCGGACACGAGCGTGCCGCACGCGACGGCGCCGTTCGTGCCGACGGCCTGGAGGGCATCCGACCCTGGCACGCGCTGGACGCGGACATACCGGCTGCTGTAGCCACCTCCCGTGCCGCGTAGCAGGTACGTGAACGATGCCCCTGGCGCAGCATTCACCGTGAAGTCCGCGGTGACCCGCATCGCGCCGGTGATCACGGGGTAGCTCGCCACCACGTAGGACGCGGGCTCGAACCCACCGTCGAGCTGCAGCCCCGCCCCCGCGAGCGACGTCATGACGCTCGCCGTGCTCGATCCACCGGTGGTCACGTACGGCTCGGGGATCGAGAACTCGCCGGAGGCAGCCTGATCCGTCTGTCCGACGTCCGCGGCGTTCGGCTCGGCGTTCTGCGTATCGACGTCCCCCGCGCCCTCCTCCGTCGCGCCTTCGCTCGTGGCGCACGCCGCAACGAAGCATACAAAAGCCAGGTTATATGAGTATTTCATACAGCCTGCTATTGCAGCGCGCATGCCCTCGACGCGGCGAGCAAGCCCCCGATGAGTCGCTGACTACGCGAGTGCCCTCCGAGGATTCCCGAGGCTGGCGGCGCTCGTTCCCCGGTGATCGTCTCACCGCCGCACGTCGCGGCTCGGCGACCGCTAGCGAATGATCGCCCACGCGAGCGCGCCGATCACGAGCAACAGGATCGCTGCGACGCACGCGACCAGGACGCCGCGCTCGGTCCGTCTCGCCGCCGGCGACGCGGTGACCACGGCGTCCACCGCGGGGACCGAATGGACCGGGATCGGCATCATCGGCGTCAACTGGATCGTGCGAACCCGTTTCTGCTCGAACGCCCAGTTGACCCACTCGGTCACCCGCTGATCGTCGGCCCGGGCTCCCAGCCGGGCGCTCACCGCGCGGATCCGGTCGCGCATCGACGCCGCCGAGGGCCAACGACGGCCCGGGTCTCGCTCGAGCGCGCCCATCACGATGTCGTCGACCTCGTGATGCACGCCCGGGCTGGCCAGCGACGGGCGTGGGATCGGCAGCTCGCGCACGCGCGTGATCGTGTCGACGGCATCCGGGCCGTCGAACAGCTGGCGGCCGCCGGTGAGCAGCTCGTACATGATGATGCCGACCGCCCAGAGATCGGCGCGGTGGTCGATCTGGCCCCGGGTGTACTCCGGCGCGACGTAGCCGAGCTTTCCTTTGATCACGCCGGCCACGCTGTGCTCCGTGGAGCGCGACGCCTTCGCGAGCCCGAAATCGACCAGCATCAGCGCGCCGGTCCGGGCGAGGATGAGATTGGCGGGCGTGACGTCGCGGTGGATGATCCCGAGCGGCCGACCCTGCTCGTCGCAGCGGTTGTGCGCGTAGTCGAGCGCGTCGCACAGCTGCGCGGCGAGGTTGAGCACGATCGGCTCCGGCACCGGACCGACGGTGGTCCGGCAATGCGCGACGAGGTCCTTGACGGTGGGACCCGGGATGTACGCCATCGCGATGAAGTAGGTCCCGAACACCCGCCCCGAGTCGTAGGTCAGGGGGATGTTGGGGTGGTGCAGGTATCGCAGCAGCCGGGCCTCGTCGAGGAACAGCGCCACCGGCTTGCGGTCGAGCGTCGGAGTGAGCCGCTTGAGCGCCACCTGCCGGACGCCTTGCGGTGTGTCCTGCTCGGCGCGATGGACCGTGGCCATCCCGCCCTTGCCGAGCTGCTCGTACACCCGGTATGAGCCATACCGCTCTGGCGCCATCTCCCGGCATTTTATGCGAGCTTCGGCCTCCGTGACCAGCGCGCGGCTCCGGAGCGGGTCGCCGTCAGCGCACGAGCAGGGGCCGCAAGGTGCGTTCGGCGATCTCCAGACCGACCTGGATCTTGTCCTCGGTGCCGCCCCAGACCGGGTCCTCGTGCTCGACCGAGAGCACGCCGTCGAAGCCGCCCTCGTAGAGCGCGTCGATCAGGCGCACCCAGTCAACCTGGCCGAGGCCGGGCACCCGGTAGCGCCACCAGCCGACGTCCCAGGGGTTGTGGCGCTCGAGCGACTTGCCGAACACGCCCCAGCGGTTGCGGCGCTCGGGGAACAGCTGGATGTCCTTGGCCTGCGCGTGGATGATCCGGTGGATGTAGGGCGTGACGACCGCCACCGGATCGACCCCGATCCACACCAGGTGGGAGGGGTCGAAGTTCAGGTAGAGGCCCTGCGCGAACATCCACTCCCAGAGCTCGGGGCAATAGGCGAGGTTCCCCGGATACCCGTCGGGGTGCCAGCCTTCCATGACGCAGTTCTCGATGACGATCGCCACGCCGCGCTTGTCCGCATGCTCGACGAACGGCTTGAAGATCTCCTCGGCCTCGGCGAGGTTGTCCTTGACGCTGCGGTGCGGATTGCGGCCCACGAAGGTCCCCACCGTCGGCGCGCCGACCGCCGCGGCCGCGTCGATGCACTTGTGCAGGTGCGCGTGCATCGCCGCCCGCGCCGCGAGATCCGGATCGAGCGGGTTGTCCATGAACGCCACCGAGGAGATCTCGAGCCGGTGCTCGGTCATGAGCTTCCTGACCTCGTCGGCGCGGACGTCCTCGACGTCCAGGTGGCTGGCGGTGAACGGCCGGTTGCCGAGCCGCGGCCATGCCGCGACCTCGAGCGCCTGATAGCCGTGGGCCGCCGCCCAGCTGGCGAGCTGCGCCAGCGACCACCCGGGCAGGCACGCGGTGACGAATCCGAGCTTCATGACAGGACTTCCTCCCAGGCGCGGCTGTGCGACGAGGCGAGCACGGCCTCGGTGATGAGCGCGGCCCGCAGCCCATCGGAAAACGTCGGCAGGCCGTCCGGCGCCACGCCGCGCCGGATCGCCGCGTAGGTATCGGCCACGAACGCGTTGAACGCGTCGCCGTAGCCCTGCGCGTGACCCGCGGGCAGGGTCGCGTAGCGGGCCGCCGGCCCGGACAGGTGCGCCGGATCGCGCAGCAGGATCTCGTGTCGATCGCGCGCGCCGACCCACAGCCGCTCCGGGTCCTCCTGGTCGAACGCGATCGCCTCCTGGGCGGCATCGATCTCGAACCACAGGCGGTTCTTGCGCCCCGGCGAGACCTGGCTCACCACCAGGGTCCCGACCGCGCCGCGATCGGTCTCGAACATCATGGTGACGACATCGTCGCCGACGACGCGCACGCGCTGGCCCTCGCCCGCCGCGCGCTGGAACGCGCCGGCCCTGCCGGCCAGCCGCTCCGCGAACACCGTGGCGGCCCGGGTCGACACGAACTCGATGCGATGGCCGCTGACGAACTCGACCAGGTCGCACCAGTGCGAGCCGATGTCCGCGAACGCGCGCGACCGTCCGCCCAGCGCTGGGTCGATCCGCCAGTTGTAGTCGTCGGGCGAGGCGAGCCAGTCCTGCAGGTAACAGCCGTGGATCAGGTGGATCGCGCCGGCCTTGCCGCCGGCGATCCGCGCGCGCGCCTCGCGCACCATGGGGTGGAAGCGGTACACGAACGGGACCGCGGCGACGACGCCGGCCGCCGCCGCGAGGTCGACCAGCTCTCGCGCCGCCGCGGCGGTGGTGGCCAGCGGCTTCTCGCACACCACGTGCTTGCCGGCCTGGAGCGCGAGCCGGGCCAGCCCGGCGTGGAGATGGTTGGGGGCACAGATGTGGACGACGTCGACGTCCGGATCGACCGCGAGCGCCTCGGAGCTGTCGAACACGCGGGCGACGTCGAGCGATGCGGCGGCCGCCTTGGTGCGAGCCGGGTCGGCGCCGGAGATCCCGACGATCACCGCACCGGCCAGCCGCGCGGCCCGGAGGTGGACCGGCCCGATGAAGCCGACCCCGGCAATCGCGGCGCGCAACCGATCCGCCATCGGGCAAGAACATACGCGCGTGGCGCGCGCCTGGCTAGCCTGGTTTGTCCATCACAAGTCAGATCCGGAGCTACCACTGGCAACAAACCTCTAGACTTCAGTCGGCAATCGAACAAAGATGTGCCTCGCATGCGTTCGTCCGGCATTGCACCCGGGTTTGACGGCCTTGCCAGCGAGGACCTGGCGCCCAGGGGCGTGCTCTCGGCCGGACAGATCTTCCAGGTGATCCGCAAGCACGCGACCTCGCGCGCCGAGATCGCGCGCACCACCGGGTTGGCTCGCTCGACGATCTCGCAGCGGATCGGCGCGCTGGTCGCGCTCGGCCTGGTGGTGGAAGAAGGCGATGCGCGCTCGACCGGCGGCCGCCCCGCGACCCGCGTGCGCCTCAATGACTCGGGCGGGGTCGTCCTGGCCGCCGACCTCGGCGCCAATCACGATCGCCTGGTCGTCGCCGATCTGGCCGGCAACGTGCTCGCCGAGCAGACGGAGCGGCGCTCGATCGCCCAGGGTCCGGAGCTCATCCTGGGCTGGGTGCGCGACAACTTCCTCGCCCAGCTCGCCCAGCTCGGCCTCGGCGTCGGCCGGGTGGTCGGCATCGGCATCGGCGTGCCCGGGCCGGTCGAGTTCGCCGCCGGACGCGCGGTCCAGCCGCCGATCATGCCGGGCTGGCATGGCGTGTCGATCCCCGCGCACTTCGCCGACGCGTTCCCCGGCGTCGACGTCCTGGTCGACAACGACGTCAACATCATGGCGGTCGGCGAGCACCGGACGATCTGGCCCGCGGTGTCCGATCTGATCTACGTCAAGGTCGCGACCGGGATCGGGGCCGGCATCATCTCCGGCGGCCGCCTCCAGCGCGGCGCCCAGGGCGCCGCCGGCGACATCGGCCACATCCGCGCGAGCGAGCATCTCGACGAGATCTGCGCGTGCGGCAACGCGGGCTGCATCGAGGCCGTGGCGAGCGGATCGGCCCTCGCCCGTCGCCTGCGCGCGCTCGGCCACGATACCCGGGACGCGATGGACGTGGTCGGCCTGGTCCAGAACGGCAGCGCCGACGCGGTCCGGCTGGTCCGCGAGGCCGGCCGCCTGCTCGGCGAGGTCCTCGCCCACGCGGTCAATCTGATGAACCCGTCGGTGCTGGTCATCGGGGGCGATCTGGCCAGCGCGGAGCAGCAGCTGTTCGCCGGGATCCGCGAGGTGATCTACCGGCGCAGCTCGTGCCTGGCGACCGAGCGGCTCGAGATCGTCCGGACTCGCCAGGGCGACCGCGCGGGCGTCCTCGGAGCCGCCGCGCTGGTGCTCGACCGGTGCCTGGCACCGGAGGCGGTGGATCGGCAGCTCGCCGAGCGGGCCGCGGCATGACCGCCGTCCTCGAGGTCCGCGGGCTGGTCAAGGTGTTCCCCGGCGTCACCGCGCTCGCCGGTGTCGACCTGGACGTCGAGGCGGGCGAGGTCCACTGCCTGGTCGGGCAGAACGGCGCCGGCAAGTCGACCCTGATCAAGTGCGTGTCCGGCGCCGCGCTGCCGACCTCGGGCACGATCCGGCTGCTCGGCCAGGATCTCACGACCGGGCGGCCCGGCGCGGCGCTGTCCGCCGGCGTGGCGACGATGTATCAGGAGCTCGACCTGGTCCCCGATCTGTCGGTCTCGGCGAACATCTTCCTGGGACACGAGCGGCGCATCGGCCCGCTGCTCGATCGGCGCGCGATGCGCCGCGAGGCGACCGAGCTCCTCGCCCGGCTCGGGCACGCGACCCTCGATCCGGACGCCCAGGTCGCCGATCTGCGGCCGGCGGACCGGCAGCTGGTGTCGATGGCGCGCGCGCTGTCGCGCGACGTCCGGCTGCTCATCATGGACGAGCCCTCGGCGATCCTCGACCCGCCCGAGGTCGACGCGCTGTTCGAGGTGGTCCGGCGCCTGACCTCCGCCGGCGTCGGCGTGGTCTACATCTCGCATCGGCTCGACGAGATCGCCCGGATCGGCGATCGCGTCACCGTGCTGCGCGACGGCAAGACGGTGGCGAGCAACCTGCCGGCCACGACGAGCGCGGACCAGCTCGTCCACCTCATGATCGGGCGCTCGTTCCGCGAGGTGTTCCCCGAGCGGAGCGCCCCGCGGAGCGACGTCGTGCTGCGCGTCCGCCGGCTGTCGCGCCGGCCCGACCTGGCAGAGACCAGCTTCGAGGTCCGCGCGGGAGAGATCCTCGGCGTCGGCGGCCTGGTCGGCGCCGGGCGCACCGAGCTGCTCCGGGCCATCGCGGGCCTCGATCCGGTCGATGGCGGCGAGGTGACCGTCGCTGGCCGCGCGTTGCCGCGCGACCGGCCGGACCTCGCGGTCGCCGCGGGCATCGGCGTGGCCCCCGAGGAGCGCAAGTCGCAGGGTCTGTGGCTCGACTGGAACCAGGTCCGCAACGTCACGATCTGCGACCTGCCCCGCCTCGGCCGCGGCCCGTTCACCGACGCTGCCGCCGAGCACCGCGCCGCCGCCGCCCAGCTGCGCTCGCTCGACGTCCGTCCCGATGATCCGCGGCGGCTCGCCTCGGAGCTGTCCGGAGGCAACCAGCAGAAGGTCGTGCTGGCGCGCTGGCTCCTGCACGCGTCGGCGGTGCTGCTGCTCGACGAGCCGACCCGCGGCGTGGATGTCGGCGCGAAGGCCGACGTCTACCGGGTCATCGCCGAGCTGGCCGCGCGCGGGCTCGCCATCGTGATGGTGTCGTCGGAGCTGGCCGAGCTGGTCGGGTTCTGCGATCGGATCCTGGTCATGCGGGAGGGCGCGGTGGTCGCCGAGCTGCGCGGCGAGCACGCGACCGAGGAGCTGATCCTTCGCCACGCGCTTCGCACCGGCCACGACGCACCGGGGGTGTCGCCATGACGATGGAGGCGTTGCGCCGGGTCCGGGTGCAGGAGGTGGCGCTGCCGCTGGTCGTCGTCCTGCTCGTGGTCGTCGGCACCGTCCTCAGGGGCACGATCTTCTTCTCGACCGCGAATCTGTGGAACGTGCTGGTCCAGGCCAGCGTGGCCGGCACCGTCGCGGTCGGCATGACGTTCGTGATCGCGACCGGCGGCATCGACCTCGCGGTCGGCTCGGTGCTCGCCGCGGCCGCGATCGTCGGCGGTCACTACTTCCATGGCGCCGGCGCCGCCTGGTTCATGGCCGGGACGGTGCTCGCCGCGGCCGTGGCCGGCGCGGTGAACGGGATCGCGGTCGCGTGGCTGCGCATCGTCCCGTTCGTCGCCACGCTCGCGATGCTGGCCGCGGCGCGCGGGGTCGCCCAGCAGATCAGCCACCAGACCCCGGTCGCGCTCTACGACCTCGAGGCCCTGACCCGGATCGGCAGCCAGCGCGTGCTCGGCATCCCGATCCCGGCGATCGTGTTCCTGATCGTCGTCGCGCTCGGCTGGGTGCTGCTCAACCGCACGCGCTACGGCCGCTACGTCATCGCGGTGGGCGGCAACCGCGAGGCCGCGCGGATCGCCGGGATCCGCGTGCGCCCGATCCTGTTCTCGGTCTACGTCCTGGTCGGCGTGTGTACCGGCATCGCATCGGTGCTCCAGACCGGCCAGCTCGCCAGCGCGTCGCCGGTGGTCGGCCTCGGCCTCGAGCTCGACGCGATCGCCGCCGTCGTCATCGGCGGGACCAGCCTGGCCGGCGGGCACTGCAGCATGGTCGGCACGTTCTTCGGCGTCATCACGTTCGCGCTGATCTTCAACCTGCTGACCCTCGAGAACGTCGAGAGCCAGGTCCAGCAGATCCTGCGAGGCGTCATCATCCTCGGCGCGGTCGCCATCCAGCGTCGCGGGCACTAGATGTATTACCCAAGGAGACAACAGATGATCCGTCACAAGCACACTGTGGTCAGCGGACTCGTCCTCGCATTGACCGTCGTATTGACCCTCTCGCAGGCCGCCTGTCGCAAGGCGGACACGCCGAAACCCGAGGAGGGCTCCGCGAAGGCCGACCCGGCGAAGACGACGGCACCGCCGCCCGCCGCCGCCGGGGCGAAGATCAAGATCGCGTTCAGCGCGCCGTCCGCCGATCACGGATGGACCGGCGCGATCAGCGTGAACGCGAAGAAGCAGGCGGCCAAGTACGACGACGTCGAGTTCGGCCTGACCCAGGCCGCGACCGCGGCCGACCAGGTGAGCCAGCTCAACACGATCATGATGCAGAAGCCGGACGTGCTCGTCATCCTCCCGCAGGACGAGACCGTGACATCGGCGGCGCTCGCCGCGATGAAGGCCGGGATCCCGGTGATCAACGTCGACCGCGAGTTCAGCGATCCCGCGGCGCAGCGCGCGGTCATCAAGGGCGACAACTACGGCGTCGGCTTCCAGGCCGGCCAGTACTTCGCCGCCCAGCTCCACTGCAAGGGCAACGTCGTCGAGATCCAGGGGATCGCGGGGATCTCGGTGACCAACCAGCGCACCAAGGGCTTCGCCGACGCGATCGCCCAGTGCAAGGGCGGAATCAAGATCATCGCCCAGCAGCCCGCCGACTTCGCTCCCGACAAGGGCCTGTCGGTGATGCAGAACATCCTGCAGGCCCAGCCCAAGATCGACGCGGTCTACACCCACGACGACGACATGGCCCAGGGCGTGGTCCAGGCGATCAAGAATGCCAATCGCGACAAGGAGATGTGGTTGACCGGCGTCGGCGGCTCCAAGGCGGCGATGGACCAGATCAAGCAGGGCGGGCTGTACCGCGCGACGTTCCTCTACAACCCGACGATGGCCGCGTCGGCGGTCGCCCTCGCCCGCCTGCTGGCCAAGGGCCAGGGCCTGTCCGACCTGACCGAGCCGGTGATCCCGAGCCTGATCGTCATGCAGGCCCAGGGCGTGTTCAAGGACAACGTCGACGGCTACATGCAGATCGGGTTCTGACCCGGGGCTCCGTGATACGTTGCGCCCATGAGGCGGGCGTCGCTCCTGGTGGTTGTCTGTTCACTCGCTGGCAGCTGCACGAGGTCGAACGATCGGACGTTGAACGATCGCAAGCCCGACGATCGAGACAGCATCCGGGCGCTGATCGCCGAGGCCCGGCCTCGCCTGGAGGCACAGCGAGCGGTGCTCGGCGCGGTCCAGGTCCACGGAGATCAGATCGATCTGCTCGATGGCCAGCTCGCGCTGGTCGTCCGGGTGCCCCACGAGCAGGGCGCCGCGGAAGGCCTGCTGCACTTCCACGTCCGGGCGACGCCCAGGAACCGGAAGGCGGACGAGATCGACCTCTGCATCGTGGGTACCCAGCACGCCGACGCCGTGAGCGCGTTGACCGACCGCGCGCTGCCGCCGCTGGTGTCGGCGATTCGACAGCGGCCCGTACTCGGCGCGCTCCATGCCTGGAGCGATACCGCCAACGGGATTCCAGGTCACAGTGCCTACTTCGGTGACTTCTATGTCCGCGGCGACGCGAACAACCCCGGGTTCTCGAGTCTGCTCGAAGACGGGCTGTTCGAGGACGTCCCTCCGCTGCCGCGCGACGGGCGCTTGCACGTCGTGAAGGTCACCGTGCTGTCCAAGGAAGGAGCCCTGCTTCGCACCATCGAGCTCGATGGCGCGACCACGCTCGAGGAAGCGCACGCCCTGAAGGTGCGATCGAGCGTCCCCGGCATGCTGGTCGTGTTCGCCGTGCTCGACAGCGAGCCGGATCCGTTGAACGATGAACGCGCGGGGCTGGACGCGCGGCAGCGCCTCGCCGCGCATCCGCCGTGGCTCCCCGATCCGCAGGCGTGCCCGGCCAAGCTCCTGCCCGCCACGCCGGCGATCCGCCCGTGGGATCCGGTCGCCGCGCGAGGCGGCCGGCTGCTCCACGCCGTCCGCGGCTGTGAGGCCGGCGCCGTCGAGCTGTGCTATGCGGCTGCGCAGGAGCTCATCGACGAGGATCCCCGTAGCCCGGCCGCCGAGTCGCTGTTCGTGCGCGCGTGTCAGCTCGGCTCCGCGTCCGGGTGCACCAACGCGGCCGCCGGTCGCGTGCCGGACGACGATTGCGCCTTCGAGACCTTCGAGGCGTCCTGCAACCGGGGCCACGATCCGTGGGGCTGCACCATGCTGGGCGCGGCGCTCGCGCGGGGCGACGCCAAGTATCGCGATCTCAGGCAAGCGCGGGCCGTCTTGCAACGAAGTTGCGTGTACGGACCAGCCGACGCCGCGTGCCAGGTGGCGAAGCGGCTCCTCGATTCGCTCCCGAGCGCGCAATAGGCGCCGTCGCTGCTCGATCGCGAGCAGGAGCAAGAGCCGGTGGGATCGGGCGCGAGATGCGGTCGTGGAGGTTCGCGCCGTACCTGCTCGACGGCAAGCCGGCGCCGGCGTGCACGCTGTTCACGTTCAGCTATCAGGTCAAATGATCGAGGCGTGGGTCACCGAGCGAGCGCGCCGCCGACCGCCCGAACGAACACCACGTACAATGCGGCATGACGCTCGAGGAGCTCGCCGATCTCAAGACCCCGTGGTGCCTGCGCGTGGCCGCGACGCTGCGCATCGCCGATCACCTCGCCGGCGGACCGCGCGACGTCGCCGAGCTCGCGGTCGCCGCGCGCTGCGACGCCGACTCGCTGCACCGGGTGCTCGGCCACCTGGTCGGCAAGGGCGTGTTCGAGCAACCGGCGCCCGGGCGGTTCGCGCTCAACGACGCGGCGCGGCCGCTGCGCGAGCCCCCCGTGCAGATCGGCCTCGACCTCGACGGCATCGGCGGTCGGCTTGCCGACGCGTGGGGCACGACGCTGTCCGCCGTGCGCACCGGGCAGTGCGCCTACGCGGAGCGGTTCGGGATGTCGTTCTGGGACGACCTCGCGGCGCACCCCGCGATCGCCGCGGCGTTCGACGACCTGATGGGCAGCGTCGGCCACGGGACGCCGGATCCGGAGGTCCTGGTCGGCGGCGACTGGAGCGCGATCCGGACCGTGGTCGACGTCGGCGGCGGCACCGGCGCCCTGCTCGCCGAGATCCTCCGCGCCCACCCCGGCGTGCACGGCACGCTCGTCGATCTGCCGCCCACCGTGGCGCGCGCAGCGCCGGTGTTCGAGGCGGCGGGCGTGGCCGATCGGGTGACGGTCGTCGGTCGATCGTTCTTCGACCCGCTGCCGCCGGGCGCCGATCTCTACGTGCTCAAGTCAGTGCTCAACGACTGGGCGGATCGCGAGGCGCTCGCGGTGCTCCAGCGCTGCGCCGACGCGGTGAGCCCCTCGGGCCGGATCGCGATCCTCGGCGGCGTGGCCCCCGACGGCACGGGCCACGGCGGGGTCGCCGAGGACCTGATCGTGGCCCGCGGCCTCGGCGGCAAGCCGCGCACGATCGAGCGGTTCCGCGGCCTCGCGCACGGCGTCGGCCTCGCGGTGGCCGCGACCGGCCGGCAGCCCTCGGGGCGCTTCGTGGTCGAGTGCCGGCGCATCGCAGCTTGATGGGCATGCGCGGCCATCGATCTCTCGAGGCGCGGAGGTATGCTGGCGCCATGCGCTGGGTCCTCGCAACCGGCATGGTCCTGGTGACGGCCGCGTGTCATCGCGCGCCGCAGCCGACAGCGGTCGCGCAGCCGCGGGCCAGCACGGTGGAGAAAGTGCCGGAGCCGACAAAGGTGGCGGAGCCGGTGAGCCACGGCGAGACGGTCATGTGGCAACCGGAGGAGCGCCAGTTCCTGATGGACCTGCTGAAAGAGCTACGGCGATCCGGGGAGCGCGATGCGCACCGCAGCCTGGTCGAATACGTCGGCGGGGTGGAGGCGCTGGTCGCGCAGGCGGACCGCGGGGAGCTCACCAAGGAGCAGCTCTTGACGGGCTTCCAGCAGGTGGAAGAAAGGATGACCGACCCGGTCGGCGACCGCATCACCGAGCAGATGAACGACCTGCGCGAGGTGATGCGCAGGGCAAGGCGCGTCCCGGGCCGCTGAGCGCCGTCGTGCGTGGCCGGCGTGATCACCTCGATGGGTGGACGTGGTCGCGATCGCGCTCGGCCTTCGCGCCGAGCCGGGAGACGATGAAGGGGACCGCGAGGAGCGCCAGCGCCGCCACCGCGATGCTGCCGACCGTCGGGCCCGACAGCAGCACGCTGATCAGCACCGCAGCGAACACCACCGAGACCAGCGCGGTGAGCCCGATCACCAGGTGCGGCACGCCGTCGGGCTGGCGCTCGAGGTCCTCGTGGAGGTCGGCCAGGTCGGCGCTCGAGCCCGCGGGGGTCATGGACGGCGGCGCCACCGCTTCGCCGCGCGCGTGGAGCAGGTGCGTCAGGTGCGCCAGGTGCGCTGCACCGGACGCAGCCTCGCCCAGCGGCGCGGCCACCGGCGGCGGACCGATCGATCCGCGGCGATGGCGCGCATCGAGTCCGTCGTCAGCCTGGGGCGAGCTCGCGCCGGCGTACTCCGGCGCCCAGGACCCAGCGCTACCGCCTTCGCTTTCCCAGTCGAGCAACGCTGCCTGGAGCTTGTCGTCCGCCATGCTCTACCTCGTGTGCTGGTTCTCTGTCGCACGCGAGTCGACCACGGACAGCGTCGGCGCGCGCATCGCTCACGCTGGCCTGCCTGACTGGCGGCTGCGCTACCGATTCGCGCTCGGTATTTCTCGCGCGGAATCTCGCGTCGCCGGAAATTCACAGCTCCGCAGGTACCGCGGCGACTACAGCCCGAGCCGGACCGCCAACCACAACCCGACGAGGAGCACCGCCGCGATACCGGCCATCAGCGGGACGCTGGGCACGAGGTACGGGAAGCCCATCAGCACCAGCCCGACGACGATCTGCGGCACGCGCTGCAGGCGCTTGCCGTAGCCGAACACGACGAACCCGATCGCGCTCACGATGAGCGATGCGATGAGCGAGCCGGTTTCGATGTCCATCCCCCAAGCCTAGCAGGCGACGGCGGCGGCCGCCCCACCGTCAGTTGGACGGGTGCTCGTTGATGCCGGCGGCGCCGAGCGTGAGGTCGCTGAGGCCGGTGCCATTCTGGCCGAGGCGGAACACCTTGAAGCGGTAGTCGGGCGGGACCATGCGGTGGAAGTAGAGGGTCTGGCCGTCCAGGCTCCACGCCGGCTTGCTGTTGATGTTTCCGTCGTCGATCAGGTAGCGCGCGTTGCTGCCGCTGGCATCGGCGATGCGGATCGCCCAGCGGCCCAGGCTCGTGCTGGTTCCCGGGATCACGTTGGCGCTCGGGTCCACGTTGACCAGCCACGCGAGCTTGTCGCCGCCCGGCGAGAAGTACGGGTCGTAGCTCGCGAGTGCGTCCGTCGTCAGCCGCGTCGGGCTGGCGAGCGCGACCGCGGGCATCACATAGATCTCGTAGCTCGCAGGGACGCAGGGCGTGCCCGGGCAGCCGTTGAACAGCAGCTTCGTGCCGTCGGGTGACCACGACACGTCGGTGTTGACGCCGCCGCGGCGGGTGTACTGCACCGGATTCGTGCCGCTGGCGTCGGTGACGAAGATCTCGAGCGCCGGCCCGGCGCTGCCGAACATCGCGATCCGGGTGCCATCGGGCGACCATTCGCCGTGGCCCTGCGCGCTCCAGCCGTCCTGGCCCTTGGCGCGCAGCTGGATCACGCCGGTGCCGTCGGCGTTCATCACCCACAGGCTGGCCTCCGCGTAGTTCTCCGGGTTGCCGGCGGGCGAGCGATAGAACAGCACCTTCGTGCGATCGGGTGAGATCCGCGGCCACCAGTTCTCGTAGGCCAGGTCGGTCGTCAGCCGGGTGGCGCTGGTACCATCGGTCTTCATCACGAAGATCTCGTGGTTGTTGCTGCTGCGGGTCGAGTCGAACACCAGCTGGTTGGCGGCGAGCGTTGGCCTGGGTGGCGTGGCGTCGGGGCCAGCCATGCCGGCGTCGGGGCCGGGCTGGTCCGGCGGGCACGCCTGGGTCACCGCCAGGAACGTCATCATCGTGAGGGTTCGAACAGCCATGACCGCCGCGTTGCAACCAGCACGCCATCGCGACGCTCGAGGCATCGCGCGCTCCTGGAAGCGATCCTGTCGGATTTCGCCACGCGTGAGCCATGGCTGTGTAGGTGGCGTGTGAATCGCCGGACACGCGCCGGGGCAGCCGCCCACCGAGGCACCGGGCGGCTGGATCACGCGTTCGCGGTAGACTGCGGCGCCACCGGAGCGTCCATGACCAGGCCAGACGGAGATCGGACACCCCACGCCGCGGAGCGCGTGCTCGAGCGCGTGCGCGCGGTCGCCGATCCTCGGGCCACGGTGGAGGCGTACGGCTCGAGTGTCTACGCGCCCACGCACGCCGATGACGTCGACGTGCTGGTGTGCAACGACGATCCGGATCGGCTCGCGGTCGCGCTGGGGCTCGCGCGGCTCCCGACGCTGCCGCCGCGGCTCCACGGCGTGCTCGAGGGCGAACGCGTCGACGTCACGGTGGTCACCGGCGATCACGAGGTCGCGCGCCGGATGAGCTCCGGTCCGCGCGACGCCGCGATGCTCGCCGCGCAGCTGCGAGATCACGGTCGGGACGAGGTGTTCCAGGCAGCGTGGCCGCACGTGCGCCGGTTCGTGCAGAGCCGCGCCCTCGGCCGCAACGGGCTCGGCTGGTTCGGCAGCTTCGGCTGGGCGTTGCTGGTCGCGGTGCCGCTGGTCCACGATCGCGAGCTCCGCGAGGTCCCGGTCGGCGCGGCGCTCCCTGCGTGGCTGCGCTGGCTGGCGCGGCTCTCGCTCGGCGCGCGGATCGGCTTCGATGCGATCCGCCAGGGCGACCCCGAGCCGCTGTACGTCGCCGCGCCGTCACCGCCGCCCCGGGATGTCGCCCGGCTGAGCAAGCGCGCGGCCGCCGTGCTGTTCGCCGAGGCGCGATCGGCGGCGCAGGCGATCGGCGACGCGGCGAGCGACGCGGACGCGATCGATCGGATCCGCGATCTCGCCGACGATCCACCGAGCGGCACGACCCTGGTGGTCGGCGGGAACGACGACCACACGCGCGGCCGCTACGATGGCGTGGCGCGCGGCCTGTTGCGCGAGCTCGAGGCGCTCGGCGCGATCCGGTCGTGGGGCCGCTTCGATGTCCCGGCCGACGGCGGCTGGCAGCATCGAATCACGGTGCCGGCGCATCGCGCACAGTCGGCGCGCCAGCTCGTCACGAACTGGCTGTCGCTGAGCAGCATCGACGCCTCGCTCGAGTGACGGCTCGACCACGCGCGCGTCGCCGTGCGCCGGCGCTCGGCGCGGCCGGTTCGCGCTGGAACGACGGCCGCCGCTGGCCCTATGATGCGCGCAAATGACGATCACGCTCTACCACCATCCATTCTCGCGAGCGGCCGCGACCCTCTGGACCCTCGAGGAGATCGGCCAGCCCTACGAGCTCGAGTTCGTCGACATCATGAAGGGCGCGCAGAAGCAGCCGCCGGTCGTCGACCTCAACCCGATGGGCAAGATCCCGGTCCTGGTCGACGGCGACGTCGTGGTGACCGAGAATGCCGCGATCGCGCTGTACCTGGCGGACCGCTACTCGTCGGGGACCCTCGCGCCGCGGCTGGACGATCCGCGCCGCGGGACCTATCTGCGGTGGTCGCTGTTCGCACCGTCGGTGATCGAGCCGGGCTCGATGGCGAAGAACTCCGGCTGGGAGTTCAAGCCCGGCGCGGCGGGCTGGGGCGACTACCCGGCGATGATCAAGGCGATGGAGCACGCGATCGCCGGTCGCGACTACGTGCTCGGCGACGCGTTCTCGATCGCCGATGTCGTGTTCGGCGGCACGATCCGCTTCATGCTGCAGTTCGGCATGCTCGAGGCGAGCCCGGCGTTCTCCGCCTACGCGGCGCGGCTCGGCGCGCGCCCGGCGTGTCAGCGGGCCGACGCGCGCAACGCGGCGATCACCAAGGAGCACGGGCTCGCGACCTAGCATCGGCGACAGCCCAACGGCGGCCAGGCTAGAGTGGCGCCATGAAATCGGCGCTCCTCCTGGTCGCTCTGCTGTCCACGTCGGCGTCCGCGGCGCCGTTCACGCTCGAGCAGGTCATGTCCGCACCGTTCTGCAACGGGCTCGTCGCGGCCGCACGTACGCCGCGCATCGCGTGGATGGTGAACCTGCGCGGCGAGCGCAACGTCTGGGCCGCCGAGGCGCCGGCGTGGCGGCCGCACGCGGTGACCCACTACCGCGGCGACACCGGCGAGGAGCTCGCCGGGCTCGCGATCAGCCCCGACGGCAAGCTCGTCGTGTTCGCGCGCGGCGGCGAGGGTCAGCGCACGCCGAACCCGGCGAGCCTGGTCAAGCCGCCGAAGCGCCAGGTGTTCGCGGCAGCCGCCGACGGCAGCGGCGCACCGCGCGTGCTCGGCGATGGCGGCGACGAGCTCGAGCTGTCGGCCGACGGATCGAAGGTCGCGTGGGTCGCGAAGAAGCAGCTGTGGATCGCGCCGGTCGACGGCAGCGCGCCGGCGCGCGCGGTCACCGAGCTCGAGGGCGAGGTCCACGAGCCGCGCTGGTCGCCCGACGGCAAGCGCCTGGCGTTCTCGGTCGATCGCAAGTCGCACGCGATGATCGCCGTCGTGGCGCTCGACGGCGAGGCGCTGCGCTGGATCGCGCCGTCGACCGAGCGCGACGCCAGCCCGCGGTGGTCACCGGACGGCCAGAGGATCGCGTTCATGCGCGAGGCCGGGCTCGAGCGCATGCAGCCGCTGATCCCGGTGCGGCCGCAGCCGTGGTCGGTGTGGCTCGCCGACGCGCAGACCGGCAAGGGCCGCGCGGCGTGGACCAGCGGCACCGCGATGCGCGACTCGGCGCCGGCGTGGTTCGCGTCCGACCTGTTCTTCTTCGCCGGCGAGCGCGTGGTGTTTCCGTCGGAGCAGGACGGCCGCATGCACCTGTACGCGCTCCAGGCGGCCGGCGCGCCGCACCGGCTGACCACCGGCGACTACGACGTCGAGCAGGCGCGGCCGGCGCCGGACGCGCGCAGCGTCCTGTTCACCTCGAACCAGGGCGACGCCGACCGGCGCCACGCCTGGCGCGTGCCCACCGACGGCAACTCGGCGCCGCAGCCGATCACCCGGGGGGACGGGATCGAGACCACGCCGGTGCAGGCCGCCGACGGCACGGTCTTCGTGCTCGCCGCGACCGCGCGCCAGCCCATCCTGCCCGCGCGCGTGCGCGGCACCACGCCCGAGGCCATCGCGCGCGAGCTCGTGCCGCCCGAGTTCCCCGAGCGCGAGCTCGTCGTGCCGCAGCCGGTGACGTTCCGCGCCGCCGACGGGCTCACCATCCACGGCCAGCTGTTCGCGCCGCCGTCGTGCAAGACCGGCTGTCGCGCGGTCATCTTCAGCCACGGCGGCCCGATCCGCCAGATGCTGCCGGCGTGGCACTACATGGACTATTACGCCAATGCCTATGCCGAGAATCAGTTCCTCGCCAGCCAGGGAATGGTCGTGCTGTCGGTGAACTACCGGCTCGGCATCATGTACGGCCGCGACTTCCGCGAGGCCCCGAACGGGGGCTGGCGAGGCTCGGCCGAATACCAGGACATCCTCGCCGGCGCCGGCTACCTCGCGACGCTGCCGCAGGTCGACAGGAAGCGCATCGGCCTGTGGGGCGGCTCGTACGGCGGCCTCCTGACCGCGCTCGGCCTGGCGCGCAGCTCGGACGTGTTCAAGGCCGGCGTCGACTTCCACGGCGTGCACGACTGGTCGCTGTCTCTCGAGGAATGGGCGGCGGCGTTCCCCGCCGCGCCGGACAAGAAGGAGGCGCTCGAGCTGGCGTTCAAGTCATCGCCGGTCGCCGACGTCGCGCGCTGGCGCTCGCCGGTGTTGCTCATCCACGGCGACGATGATCGCAACGTGTCGTTCGACGAGACCACCGATCTGGTCCAGCGCCTGCGGCGCCAGGGCGTGCGCGTCGAGCAGATCGTCTATCCGGACGAGATCCACGATCTGCTGCTGTGGCGAAACTGGATCGACGCGTACCGCGCGACCGCGGCGTTCTTCACGCGCGAGCTGTGATCGCGGCTGCCGGCTCCGGGGGCGAAGCTGATACGTTGCACCCGTGACGATCAAGATTCGCGAGCTGAACCGCGCGGCCGACCGCCGCGGGATCGAGGCCATCGACACGAGCTTCGAGACGTCCTCGGTGTTCGACCTGGTGACCACGCCGCGGCGGATCGAGCTCGTCGAGCGCCCGCTCGCCGCGCCGCTCACCAAGCAGTACTCGATCGGCGAGGTGTTCGCCCGGTGGGCGCGGTGGGAGGCGGGCTGGGTCGCCGACGACGGCCAGATCCGCGGGTTCGCCGTCGTCGAGCACGTGCCGTGGCAGGCGCGGCTCGTGCTGTGGTTCCTGTACATCTCGCCCGCGTACCGCCGGCGCGGCGTCGGGCGCGCCTTGCTCGAGCGCGCCGAGGCCTACGGCCGCCAGGCCGGCGCGACGCACGTCTGGCTCGAGACCAGCAACGTCAACGTGCCAGGAGTTGCCGCCTACGAGCGGCTCGGCTACACGCTGTGCGGCGCCGACCGGCTGTTCTATGGCGCGTACATGCCAGGGGAGACCGCGATCTATCTCGCGAAGATGCTGTGATTGCTGCCGCGCACCGGCACCGTGCCCAAGGACGGCGCCCGAACGATCGGCGAGCCGCCGGCACCGAACTGCGGTATCTTCGCGCCATGCAACGCATCGCGCTCGCGCTGACGATCTGCCTGTCGGGCTGCATGATCGAATCGGCGCAGGGGCCGGGTGCCCACACGCTGGAGACGGCCGCGGTCGGCAAGACCGTCTGCAACGAAGAGCGGCCGACCGGCAGCATGATGACGCGCCGGGTATGTCGATCCCCCGAACAGCAACAGGATGACCAGGCGGCCAAGGACTCGTGGATGAACCGCTGGCCGCAGAATCCGATGCAGGGCGACTTCACGTATCCGGGCGCCGACGCCCGACACGCCCACGACTGACGCCGCGGCGGCTCGATCGCCGAGTCGTCAGTTCAGTTCAGCGCGCGCAGCGCGTCCTCCCAACGGGTCGAGAACAGCAGGTAGTCGGCGAAGTCGAAGCGGTCCGAGGCGAGCTGCGTCCGCTGATCCGCCGTCAGCGAGCTCACGAACCGCGTGTTGCCGCGGTCGACGATGCCGAGGATGTCGCGCGCGACCGCGACGCCGGTCATCGGCTTGAACGTCGCGGGCCGAAGCTCGCCGCTGGCGAGCGCGGTCATGACCCGGTCCTGGATCGCGCGGGCGGCTTCGGCGACCGCCGCGTCGAGCTCGGCGCGCTGGCGCGCGTCGAGGCCGGCGAGGTCATCGCGGGTGCGAGCGACTCGCGCGCGCTGCGGGGCGACCGCCAGCTCGGCGAGCGGCAGGATGCGGTCGCGGTAGGCGCGCATCGACTCGCCGCGCTGCGGAGCGAGGTGCAGGGCCCACGCCGGGACCTTGAAGCCGTGGAAGCTCTTGCCCGACGGCGCCGCGGCCTCGCCCGGCGACGGCGCGTCGGGCAGGCGCGGAATCGCGGTCGGCGCGGGATCGGCGACCCGCCGTACCTCGGACGGGGCCGGGCTGACCGGCGCGGGCGCGTTCGCGCAGCCCTGCCAGCGCTGGTAACAGCAGATCACTGCGAGGACGACGGCCGTGTTGCGCCAGGTGACGATCGTCATGGAGCGGCTCCGAACGTGGGCGGCGGTGGCGGCGGTGGCGGCGGCGGATCCGGCGGACGCACCGCGTTGCGCCGCGATCCGAAGCGGTACGCGAGGCCGACCCGGAACTGGTAGGTCGTGATCGGCCCGCCGAGCTCCGACGCGGCGAGCATGTCGATCGCCAGCGGGCGCACCCACACCGCCCAGTGACGCAGGAACGCATACTCGGCGATCGCCTCGAGCCGGACGGTCTGGCCACTGACGTCGCGGAACGCCGGATCCTTGAAGTTCACGAGCGTCAGGCCGATGCCGGTTCGCACGCCGAGCATCAGGTGCCGCGTGGGCCGTTGCGTGAAGCTGACCGCCGCGAGGATCGTGTTGTGCGACGCCTCGGCGTTCGACAGCGCGTCGACGTCGAGCCACAGGCCGAAGCTGCCCGGCAGGTAGCCGATCGAGAGCGAGGCGCCGTCGAGCGTCGCCACCTGGTGGTCGCGACGGTTCAGCGGCGCCGCCACGCCGAGCATGACGCCGGTCGAGAACAGCGGGCGCTCGGTCGGATCCGGAGTCGGGGCCGCGGCGACGGGTATCGGCTCGATCGGCAGCTCGCGATCGAGGACCGGCTCGGGGGACGCCGGCGGTTCCGGTTCCGGTTCCGGTGACGTTGCGGGGTCGGCCGGCTGCGCGTCGGCTTCACCGACCTGCGCGACGGTGAGCACCAGCGCGACGGCGACCGCGGCGGTGACCGCGCGACGCCTCGCGACCACCAGTCGCGCCGCGATCGCGAACAACACCAGGAGCGAGAAGATCTGGCCGCTCGACAGGCCCGCGTGGATGCCGCGGCCCGCGTCGCCGCGCAGCGCCTCGATCACCAGGCGCCCGATCGCGTACGTCGCCGCGGCGACGAGGAACACCGCGCCATCCTTGCGCTGCCGGCGTGCGAACGCGATCGCGATCCCGACGATCACAACGCCGAGCAGCGCCTCGTAGAGCTCGGTCGGATGGACCGGCAGCGACGCGGCGCGATCGGCGGGGATCAGGCCGCCGTGCACGTGATCGCGCCACGCGGGGCTGCCGGTCGGGAACCGCACCGCCCACGGCAGCGACGAGACCTTGCCGTAGTCGCAGCCGGCCATGAAGCAGCCGATCCGCGCGAACGCGAGCGCGACGCCGAGCGGGATCACGGACAGATCGGCCACGCGAGCGAGCGACAGGCCGTCGCGCTTGCAGACCAGCGCGACCGCCGATGCCCCGGCGAGGTAGCCCCAGAACGATGTCATCCCCGACCAGCGCAGCTGGAACCGCCCGGTCGCGAACCAGCGCTCGACGCCGTCGATCACCATCGGGACCACGATGCCCGCGGTGACCGCGGCGACGTAGCACCACAGGACGATCGACGCGATCGTCCCCGGATCGATGCCGCGGCGCCGCGCGAGCACGAGCATCAGGATCAGCGCGGCGATGCCGGCGAGGCCGACGCACGTGAACCACGACGGCGCCAGCGCGCTCGCCGCGCCGGCGGGCAGGTGGTGCTCGAGCCAGTGCAGGACATATGGCCTCACGGCGCCACCTCGTCATCGGCGCCGGGAGTCTCGTCGGCGCACTCCGCGCGCGCACGCCGGCGTTCGGCGCGCCGGCGCACGATGTTGGCGATCAGGATCGGCAACAGCGCCCACCCGGCCGCGACCGGCAGGTTCGTCCCGCCGCGGCCGCGCCGCCCGGCGATGTTGCAGTCACCGCCACCCCCGCCGCCGCAATCACCGCCACCCCCGCCACCGCAATCACCGCCACCGCCCCCGCCGCAATCGCCGCCGCCGCCGCTGCTGCTGCAGTCGCCACCCCCGCCGCCGCAATCGCTGTCACCGCCGCCGCCGCAATCGCTGCTGTCGCACGCGCTGTTGTCCGAGGAGCCGCACGAGTCCTCGGAGCCGCCCGAGCAGGCGTCGCCGCTGTCGCCGCCGCCGCCGCCGCCGGAGTCCTCGCACCCCGATTGTTCGTTGGAGTCCGAGCACGCGCCATCGGACGACGCGTCGCAGCTCGGGTCGTCGAGCTCGCAGCTCGTGTCCGTGTCGCAGTTCGGGTCTTCGCTGAAGGAGTCGCCGCAGTCGATCGACGGGTTGCGCGGCCGTGGCGACGAGCCCGAGCCCGAGCCCGGGCCCGGGAAGCCGCCGCTCGGCGCGCCGTAGAGCCTGGCGAGGCAGGCATCGAGCGGCGCGGCGCACGTTGCGTCGTCGAGGAACCCGGCGTTGGCCGCGAGCGACGCGATCGACTCGCTCGCGCGCGGGTCGCGCGGGCACCCGGGCGCCCGGCTCGCGGCGCACGACGCGACCGCGTCGATCGCGAGCGCGAGGTTGATGCAGATCAGGTACTCACCGCGCCCGCCGTTCGCCGCAAGCTGCTCGCACTCGGCGTTGCCGTCGCCCAGGTCCGTGATCGCCGCGCACGAGCGGTCGGCCAGGCAGGCGTCGCAGCGGTTGCGCTGGGCGGCCGCACACTCCGCGACCGAGCCATAGAAGCTGTAGGGGTTGCCCGCCGCGCTCGCGACCGGATCCGCGGCGCCGGCCGGGGCTGCCGCCGCCGCCGTGTCCTGGGTGCGCGCCACGGTCGCCGGGTCGCGCGGCTCGAGCGCCGCGAGCACCACCGGGTTGACGACGAGCCGCGCGGGCTCCGAGGTCGTCGCCGGCAGGTACCCGGCGGCGACGGCGAGCTGGGACACCGGCGACACGACGATCGGACCACCGCGGTGGCCGGCGTCGCGCGCCAGCGCCGCCAGCACGTCCATCCCGCGCCCCGGCAACTCGCCCGCGCCCGGCTCGCTGTCCCAGCCGCGGAGCTCGAGATCGAGCCGCGGCGCGGCGCGCGGCGCGAGCGTCGCAGCATGCGGGGTCGCGACGACGCCGGCCGCGCCGACCGCGACGTCGACCACGCCGAGCGCCCCGGCGCGATGGCGAGCGCGGTCGACGTCGACCGACGCGAGCGCCCGGGCGATGCGCCGATCGAGCGCGGGGTCCTTGCCGAGCGCGGCCCTGCCCGGCGCCGACGGAGCCTGGTGGAGACCAGCCTCGATCACGCCGCGCGCGGCGGCTCGCTGGTCGGGATCCCAGGCGGCGGCGACCTCGGGTGCGATGCCCAGGACATCGCGCAGCTCGAGATCGCCCGGATCGAGCCGGGTATCCCCGGCGCCACACGCGCTGACCAGCAGCGCACAGCACAACGACACGAGACGCGAGGTTTCTGTCACGAGCTCCTCTGAGAAGCGCAAAGCGCGGCTCGAGCCTCGATGAGCTGCACGAGCGCCACGCGTCGCGAACGATGTGCAAGCACCAAACCATGCGACCTGCGACTGTCCGCGCTCACTTACGTTCTCGCTTCAGGGGTGCGACCTGTGTTGGGACGGAACACCTGTTGCGACTCCGCAACAGAGTCGCGATCAGCGGCCGGCAGGACGTGGCAGCGAGGGCGCGATCGAGGACAACGCGCGAGTCGCGCGGGATCTTCCCGCTTCGCGGAGCCGACGAAACACGCCGCGAGCGCAGGCATGACTGATGAGGTGACGGCGGTCTTGCGCTTCAAGGGCAATCGGCTTCGCACCATCGAATCGACCGATCCGCCGGCGCCGGCGGCTCGCGGACGGTGCCGCGGCCTGCGACCCACAGCTCGCGACATCGTACTTGCGGTAGGATGGCGCCGTCATGTGGCGCGCCGTGGTCATGGTGATGCTGACCTTGTGTGCGGCGTGCGCGGTGGGGTTCCCGGCCGCGGTCGGATCGCGCGCGCCGCTCGGTGGACTGTGCGTACGATGCGGTGATGCGGAGCTGGCCTGTCGCGATCGCTGCCGTGATGGTGCTTGTCTCGCCGGCCCACGGCGATGCGCCGGCGAGCCCGCGGCTGAGCGAGCTCGCGGCGAAGGTCGCCGCGAACCAGCGCGGGGCCGAGGACGCGTTCTGGAGCCGGATCGCCGGCGAGGGCACGCCGCTGGTCGAGGACGTGCACGATCCGGCGGGCCGGCTGCTGGTGACGTTCGTCTACCGCGCGAGGCCCGACACCCGTGCGGTCGCGCTGTACAACGCGCCCGGCGGGATCTACGGCTACGCCCGGCTCGAGCAGCTCGCCGGCACCGGCGTGTTCGCGTACAGCGCGCTCGTCGATCCGGCAGCGCGGTTCTCCTACGTGCTCGCGCCCGGCGACGATCTCGGTCCGCCCGGCGGCGGGCCCCGCGACGTCGAGCGCCGCGTGCCGCTGTTCCGGCCCGATCCGCTGAACCAGCACCCGTACCACGCGAGGTCGCTGGTCGAGCTGCCCAGGGCGCCGCCGCAGCCGCAGCTCGTGCCGCATCGCGAGACCGCCGCCGGCGAGCTCACGCGGTTCAAGGTCAGGAGCAAGGCGCTGGACAACGCGCGCGACGTCCTGGTCTACACCCCGCCGGGATGGAAGGTCACCGGCGCGCCCTGCCCGCTCGTGGTGATGTTCGATGGCGCGGCCGCGGTCGTGCGGCTCGGGCTGCCGATCATCCTCGACGAGCTGATCGCGGCCAGGCGGATCCCGCCCGTGGTGGTGCTGGTCGTCGACAACGTGGATCGCGACAAGGAGCTGCCCGGCAACCCGGCGTTCGCCGACTTCGTCGCGCTCGATCTGGTGCCCTGGGTGCGCCGCGCGTTTCACGCCACGGCCGATCCGCGGCGGACGGTGATCGCCGGGATCAGCTACGGCGGGATCGCCGCGGCGTTCGCCGCCGGGCGCCACCCGGCCGTGTACGGCAACGTGCTGTCGCAGTCGGGCTCGTACTGGTGGGCCCCCGAGGACGTCGCCGAGGGCGAGGCCCACGTCCGCGACTACGCGGCGCGCGCGCGGCTGCCGCTCCGGTTCTGGATCGAGATCGGGACGTTCGAGCACGGCAGCATCCGGCCGGGCTACGATCCGGTGACCGCGAGCCGGCACATGCGCGACGTGCTCGTCGCGCGCGGCTACGACGTCACCTACCGCGAGTTCGTCGGCGCCCACGACTGGGCATGCTGGCGCGGCACGCTCGGCGACGGGCTGATCGCGCTGCTGAGCAAGCCGCCGCGCAGCGCCGCAGCGCCGCCCGCGTCGCCCGGCAAGCCCGGCGGCATCGAGGTCGGCGCCGCGCAGGCCACGCTCCTGGCCCGGGTCCCGCGCATCGCGATCCTCGACGGCGGCGACGCGACCGTCGCGTGGCTCGAGCGCCAGGACGCCGCGCTCGTCACCGAGGACGAGGTCAACGCCGCGGCGTACGCGGTGCTCGAGCTCGATCACACCAGGCCGGCGCTGCGGCTGTTCGAATGGAACGCCGCACGGTTCCCGGGCTCGGCGGCAGCGCACGACAGCCTCGGCGACGGCTACTGGCACGCCGGCGACCGGCCGCGCGCGGTGGCGAGCTACCAGCGCTCGCTGGCGCTCGACCCCACGAACGCCCACGCGAAGCTGATGATCGAGACCCTGCGCTGAACCGCGAGCGGCGCTCCCGGACTACTGACCAACGACCGGGGCCACGCCGCCGGGCGGCGTCTTGAACGCCTCCTTGGCGATTCCCACGGCGTCCTCTCGGGACTCCTCCCATCGTGCCCTCGCTTCAAGGCAGTTCCGCAGCGTGGCCTGATCGCCGTCGAGTGGCCCCGTGTTCCGGTGAGCTACGGCCGCCAGCTCGGCCGCTGCCTTCTCGCGAGAGAAGAACACCTTGGCGAGCACGAGCGCCGCCGCACTGGCGAGCGGCAATGCAGCCTCGATGATCCGGTCCTTGAAGTCCGGGTTGGTGATCGATCCGGCCATCACCGTCGCAGCACCTGCCGAACCGAGCCCGAAGACCCCGAGGCCAAGTCCGATGGCGAAATTCTTGTTGGCGCGAGCAGACGCCTTCACGGCGAGACGATTGCAATAGTGAATTCCATCCTCCCACGCGACCGTCGCACCATGTTTGTCCTTCAACTCCTCCCGATATATCAGCGGCGCACAGCTCGCCAGCAGCACCGACACACCCATGTACACACCGAATCTCATGGCAATACTCTCCCGTCTCCATCGCGGTTGTGGTTGCAGACTCAAAAATTGATCAACTACGGCATGACGAGCGTGGCCACGAAGCTCGTCGATCCGCGCACGACGGACAGCGCGACCAGCGCCCCGGTGGACCGCCCGGCGAGCAGCGCCCCGAGGCCGCCACTGCCGAACGGCTCGACCCGGACGCCGTCGATCGCGACGATCTCGTCGCCGACCGCGAGGCCGGCCTTCGCGGCGGCACCGTCGCGATCCACGGCGACCACCGTCGGCGGCAGCTGCTCGTTCAGCATCCGGAAGCCCGGATTCGACCGGGGTTCCTGAGCGTGCGCGATCGCGAGCTGCGCCGCGGTCGGCGTCCTGCCCGCGGCCACGGTCAACTCGCGCTGGGTGCGGGCCCAGCCCGATCCCAGGCACTCCACGTGCACGCTCCCCGCGGGCACCGGATCGAGCTCGAACCGACCATCGCCGTCGGTGATCGCCGCGAGGTCGCTGCTCCACCACGGAGCGAAGCCACCCGCGGCGGCGGCCGCAAAGCATCGAGCCCCGGCCACCGGGCCGCCGCCGAGCTCGACGACCCGTCCCTCGATCCGGCCGTTGCCGCGACCGTGCAGCTCGAGCCGTGCGATGGCACCGGCCCGGACCTCGATGACCCGGGCGTCGGCCGCGGTGCCATCGCTCGCCACGACCGAATACGTCCCCGGGCTCAGCCCTCGAAAGCGGAACCGGTGGCCCTGCGACACCGCGCTCTCCGGACGGTACCGGTGATCGGT
>Ga0307515_10003478_pt1 | contig 33109 bp, 35 predicted proteins | sample 17_EM_MG_FD_194513 | JGI IMG/M metagenome (GOLD analysis project Ga0307515, IMG submission 194513) | Populus trichocarpa ectomycorrhiza microbial communities from riparian zone in the Pacific Northwest, United States - 17_EM | ecosystem: Host-associated > Plants > Roots > Unclassified | place... | reverse complement strand
GTCAAAGTGTGAGGACCGCCCCCGGGACCAACACCTGGTATGGCCAAGAATGCCACGTTAGCGGTCAGCAACACAGTACCCTGTCGGAATCGGAGACGTCAGTCACACTGTAGTGCAACAAGTGGACGACACCTACATATAGGATGGATTCTGTCCAGTCGGACCGCACACCTACGATGAATTCCAACCACCTGTGCTGACAGATGAGGGAATCCGTGTAGATAGATTTAATCCCTATTTGATAAGGTCTCAGTATACAAAAAAAAGGCAGCGACGAAAGTGAGCACCCATGAGGTACGGCTCTGGAGCATAGAAGAATAAGAGAGATAAGATCTTGATCAGAAACGTCCGCTTCCGCTGGATACCATATATCGTCTGGTCGTTGCTGAGGCGGGCCCCCTTATGACCATGGAAATTCATATAACGCGAAGATACTACCAAAAGCCCTCATCAAGGACCCGAAACTCAATCATGGACAACGGCATACCGAAGAAACTCATCAAGCGACCTGAGAAAATGATTAGTAGCGCCAAACGAGAGGTAGGACACCTGGCTTGCCGAATACGCAAGCAGAGAACCCATGTTTTCCGCCAATCGATTCAATGCGCTCCACGTAATCGAGAAACTTGTTAAGCTCCCCTTCCGAATAAACCGCAGTGGAGTTGGGGGAAGTCATACAGTCTGGGCTACTCGTGAGTCACACGACATCCCATCCTGGCTCTAACATACCAATACTCGCGTGGAGTAGTATCCCAGTCAGCTCTTGCACGAGGGTCTTGGGAACTTCCCTGTTATGGGGGAACATCTCCCAATGAGACCTATGAGTTGTCAGCCAGGGAGTCGTGGCGGGCATGCGGCGACCACCCACCAATATTGAGCTTCCAATGCCAGGTCTATTCATACTTTTAGTTTTGCGAACGCTTGGTTAGGGGTGGACTTACGAATGTGGGTCTTCTCTGTAACACCGCAGAGGCCCAAAAGAACGTCATTGAGGTTGAAATGGTGGAGCCAAAACAAGCAACGGGTAGAGGGGCGGACAAAGTAGTACGAGCAGAAATGCTCGTCCGTTCCCTCATCCGTACCCAACTCCAAAGCAAGCTCCCAATCCTCTGGCATGTCTGGATAATCATCCTTCAACCTTTCAATTTCCTCGATGGCTTCCTCAATTTTTTGCCGCAGACCCGGATCACACATGTTGGTATCGGTATAGATTGGCTTGAGGCGCGTCTTATCAGCACAGAATGTGCGTGAGTACTAGGACTTACACGCTTCTCGTGGACCCAGTACAGAGCGCCCTCTGGATGCATAAGGGGGACCCAATGGTCAGGAGCAGAATCACTGGTAACCAGAGTGAGTACACACTCCATTCCACTGCGGAACGCAGGGACTCACCGCACGAATTGCGTGGTGACAGGGGGAAAAACGTGTTCGTTGACTTTGAGTTCGACGACAACCAGTTCGTGTTTCTCGTATCTGCCAATTCCTATCATGGGACGCAGTCTGTCATTCGGGCTACACGATGATGGCGGGGGTTGCGAATACTGTGATGTGGGAGGGTATCCCGCGCGGTGCGGTTGACGATAGGAGTGCTGGGAAGGTCGTCGAGAGGCTGGCTGAGAGGGGGTGACAGGGGGGTTGGAGGTGAAATCCTCCCGACCTTGAGGCACAACGACAATGGTGTGTTCATGTTCATCGTGGTGGCTTGCAGAGTCGAACGAAACCTGTCTGCCTTCTTCCAAATGATAATCGCCAACACCTTGGTGTTCGGTGGTTTGGTCCTCGGGGGTTGCGTAAGTGGGGGAATTTCCATCGCTCGGAATCGTAGGCTGACGGACTTGAGTCGAGATCGATCCCGGGGAGGCGATAACGAGGGTACTGCTATCGTCACGAGGAAGTCTACTGGCGCAGATGACCGCGGGCGGAGGATTTGCTGGCCGAGATTCGATGCTTCGACGGATCTCATCGCCCTTCGGGTGTCGAGATGAAAAGCGTGAACGCACGAACGAGAAAATGTACCACAGCCTACGGGTCGACTGATCCCATCGTCTGCGGAGGAAGGATACGAGTCTTCTGAGGAGTAACAAGAAATACCGGAGAGTTAATTCCATTCTTAGTGAGAGTGTCGTGTACAGCGCCGTTGTAACGGGCTGGGTGGGAAGTTAGGTGGGAGGAGAAACCAACTAAAGCCACTGGTAGGATATAAGGCGCCTCCTACTAGTTTCCAGCCTCGAGGCATGGTTTTTGATAGAAAAGCTGGAAGCAGGGGACAGTCGTGCGTTTGAGGCAGCTCTCGTCCAGAGCGTACTTGAAGCAACGAAGAGAATATTGAGGTTAGCCCTTTCGACGAACAGCTCTGCGGAACCAGGCCTCAACTTCGTCCGGTTGCACGATTTTACGTAGCGCCTGGGGTAGGGAATACTAATAGCTTCCGACTGCGGGGGCCGGATACCGACGGAGTTTTGCTTCCGTCATTCGCGAACTGCCGAGTCACCTAATCCTTGGTCGAAACAGTCGTGTTGTCCGCCACCAGACCCCCCTCCAAAGCCCTCCGACAGGCTCTCGTCGTCGGGGGCTGGAGGCGCTCTGGTCTCGTTGCCACTCATCGTCTCCAAGTCAGAGGCGTCCAATCCGTGGCCCAAACAAATTGGTTGCGTCCACGATTGCCCAAGGTCTGCCGAGGTCAAGAGGCGCCGTCTCTCAGCATCTCACTCCCTGTTCCAGCGAATCATCAAGGTCATCTCTCCCCCGATTGCAGCTTTGACCAAACCAATCATGGGCGGTTTCTCAATTTAACAGGAGACAACGACTCGTTGCCGACCCTGCACCAGGGATCACCGCCGAACCGCATAAGGACAATCTGAGATATTTTGATGTTACCATTAAGAGCCCCAACGGAAGTCCGTTCCAAAGTACGTCCCTCCTGCTCTATGGCGTTCGTGATGGACGGACTCTAACGGATTATGTAGATGGTGTCTTCCGTCTGGAACTGTTTTTGCCTGAAGAGTACCCGATGGCCCAAAGTGCGGTTCTTAACGAAGGTCTGCCATCCTAGCATTTGTACCGGGGTTAACGAACGCATGCTCGCGCTTTGACTAATATATCACCTCATAAACAAACTTGGGTGGATCTGTTTGGATATTCTGGAAGGTGAGCTGCGTCCACAGGATCTCTTCTTTCTCCGGGTCGACTGACAATTTCTCTGGTCGACTGACAATTTCTCTGTTCAACAGACAAGCGGTCTCCAACATTGAAGATCAGGACGGTGCTCTTGTCAGTACAGGCGCTGTTGAGTGCTCCCAACCCCGATGATCCGCTCGCCACAGATGTTGCCAAGCATTATAAGGAAGACGAGAAGGATACCCAGAAGGTCAGCAAGGAGTGGACGGAGGAGTGTGCACCTGGTTGATGTGGCCTCCAACCGTCGTCTCTTTTTGCGCAGGCTTCAGGCAACTTGGTTTTTGGCTATTACATCCTTTACGACCGTCTCCGTTACCTTCTATCCACAGCCCAGGTTAGGGTGTTTATGGACGTAATGCCGAAGCATATTCCGCCCTTTACTATAACAATCAAGGAGAAATAAATCCGCGGTCGGTTCAGAACGTGACCTATACAAACTAAAGCTGGCCGCTATCGACTACCTTAAACTTGGCTCCACGCCTCGAGCGACGATATATGCTGACAATTTACAGGTGTACCCGTAATTCCAGCAGCTTCCTTATCATGATTCTGGTTCACGCGTTGCTTAGTTGACCTGGTAGTATGTTCTTGAATTTCTAACTGACGAAAACAAACGAGTGATGACAGAACGGGTATGTACAAAGAAAGCCAGGAAGGCAATGAACATATACATCCTATACTACACTCCCGACCCACTGTCGTCGCCGGCCTCAAGGCCTCCCCTGTTTGTCCCAGTCGGGTTAGCAAGGGGCAAAGTGGTCCCCCGCGGCCGCCGCCGGAGTCGATTGAAAGCTTCCTTCAACGTCCTCAGTCGGTTGAGCATTCCCCTCGTGTCCTGGCCACCATAATCTCCAGCATCCCCTGCGTCCAGCCTAGACTCGGAGGCATAACCGCATAGGCTCCCGGAAAAACGGACTAGGTGGTCCTTGAAGACATGAACTCTGTCCAAGACACTGAGGTCTGTTCCGACCTGAAACGTAGTACAGGCACACCATAAGATCAGGAGGATTACAACCGAGAGGGCGGTGCCGACGGGAACTTTTGCCCACGATTCACTACTGAAAAGGAGTGTCTCAAGACTAAAGGCAATGGTAAACTCTATCGTGCTATCAATCAACAACGTCAGACAGACGAATCGCGCGACAATGTACGATTCATCAAGACTTACGCCCAGAGCAGCAACGAATAAGGCAAGCTGTATATGATGGCGAGGGTTTCGAACCCGAGGGCGTTGTGACGACGACTTCGGAGATATTTGTCCTATCACAGAGATGAATCGCAGTAAGGGGATAGGTGAGGGATCAGATAGGATGGCTCACAACTCCTTCTACGGCGTCGTGCGGCATGACCTTGTGATGCCGAATCAATATCAGACCAGCCACAAGACACCCGAGAGATGTGACGATGGAGATGTAACTAAAAATTTGAGTCAAAGTGCGAGTGTCGTCCCCGGAACAAACACCTGGCACAGCCAAGAATGCCACGTTGGCAGTCAGCAACACAGTGCCCTGTTGGAATTGGACACATCAGTCACACCGCAGTCCAACAAGTGGGCAATACTCACGTATAGGACAGACTCTGCCCAGTCAGACCGCACACCTGCGATGAATTGCGACCACCTGTGGGGAGAGATGAGGAAATCCGTGCGAACGGATCCCATTCCTATTTTATAGGGCTCAGTATACAAAAAACGTCTACCGCGATAGTGAATACCCATGAGGTACGGCTCTGGAGCATAGAAGAATAGAAGAGATAATATCTTGATCAGGTACGTCCGACGCTTCGGCCGGAAACCATATATTGTTTGGTCGTTGGTAAGGCGCGCCCCCTTCTGACCATGGAAGTTGACATAACGGAAAGATACTACAAAACACCCTCGTCAAGGCCCAAAACCCAAACACGGGCAACGACATACCGAAGAAAGTCATCAAGCGACCTGAGAAAACTATGAGGAATGTTAAAATGAGATAGAGGACACCCGACCCACCGACCACGCAAGCAGAAAATCCATGGTTTCTGCCTACCTGTCTGATCTCCTTCACGTAGTTGAGAAACTTGCTAAGGTCCCCTTCCGAATAAACCACGGTGGAGTTGGAGGAGGTCATACAGTCTGAGCCATTCGTAAGTCACGCGGCATCTGATCCCTGCTCTGGCATACCAACACCCGCATGGACCAGTATCCCAGTAAGTTCTTGCACAAGGGTCTCGGGAACTTCCCTGTTGTGGGGAAACATTTCCCAATGGGACCTGGAGGTTGTCGGCCAAGGGGTGGTGGTGGGCATACAGCAACTACCCACCAATACTGGGCTTCCAATGCCAGGTCTATTCGTACGTTTAGTTTTGCGAACGCTTGGTGTAGGGGCGGACTTACGAATGTGGGTCTTCTCTGTGGCACCACTCAGGCCCCAAAGAACGTTATCGAGGTCGAAATCGTGGAGCCAAAACAGACAACGAGTAGAAAGACGGACAAAGTAGTACGAGCAGAAAGGGTCGCCCGTTCCCTCATCCGTACCCAACTCCAAAGCAAGCTCCCAATCCTCTGGTATGGGTGGACAATCATCCTTCAATCTTTCGATTTCCTCGACGGCTTCCTCGATTCGCCGCCGCAGATCCGGATCACACATGTTGGTATCAGTATAGATTGGCTTGCGGCGCATCTGATCAGTATGTAATATGCGTGAGTGTTAGCACTTACATTCCTCTCGTGGACCCAGTACAGGGCACCCTCAGGATGCATGAGGGGGACCCAATGTTCAGGAGTAGAATCACTATTAACCAGAGTGAGTAAACGCATTCCACTGCGAAACCCAGAGACCCACCGCACAAATTGTGTAGTGACAGGGGGGAGAATGTGTTCGTTGATTTCGTTTTCGACGACGACCAGCTCGTGTCTCCCGTATCGGTCAATTCCTATCATAGGACGCAGTCTGTCATTCGGGGCACGATACATTGATGGCAGGGGTTTCGAATGCTGCCATGGGGGAGGATACCCCGCATGGTGCGGTTGATGACAGGAATACTGTGAAAGTGGTCGGGAGGCTGGTTGGGAAGGGGTGGCAAGGGAGTTGGAGGTGAAACCCTCTTGATTTTGAGGCACGATGACATGGGTGTATTCATTTTCATTGTGGTGGCTGTGTGACCTCGAAATCGTCTCGCTTCCCTCTAAACGGTAGGTGTCAAAACCGAAGCGCTTGCTGTTGTAGTTCCCCTGGGTTTCGTAAAGAGGATTTTCAGGGTCTAAGATCGTAGGTCTGCGGACTTGGATGAAGCTGGGTGTCGTGGAGGTGATAATGGGAGGAGGTAGGACTACGTGTGCGGACCCAGATTCGTCGTGGTGTCCTGCAGAATCGGGTGAAACCTGTCAGCCTTCCTCCAAAAAATAGTCGTGAATACCCTGGTGCCCAGTGTTTTGATCCTCGGGGGTCGCGTAACTGAGGGAATCTCCATCGCTTGAAATCGTAGGCTGACGGACTTGAGTCGAGATCGGTCCTGGGGAGATGATGACGGGGGTACCGCTATCGTCACGAGGAAGTCTACTGGCGCAGATGACCACGGGCGGATGATTTGCTGGCCGAGATTCGACGCTTCGACGGATCACATCCCCCTTCAGGTGTCGGGATGAAAAGCGTGAACGCACGAACGAAAAAATGTACCACAGCCTACTACGGATCGACTGATCCCATCGTCTGTGGAGAAATGATACGAGTCTTCTGAGGAGTAACAAGAAAGACCGAAGAGTTAATTCCATTCTCAGTGGGAGTGTCATGTACAGCGCCCATGCAACGGGCTGAGTGGGAGGGGGGGACCGGCTAAAGCTACTGACTCTGGGATATAAAACGCTTCTATCAGAAACCATGCCTCGAGGCCGGAAACTAGTAGGAAAAGCTGGAAGCAGGGGACGGTCGTGCGTCGGAGGCAGCTCTCGTCCAGAGCGTGCTTGAAGCAAGCCCTTCGAAGAACAGCTCTGCGGGACCAGGCCTCAACTTCGTCGGTGTCTGGCTTCCGCAGAGGCTAATCCCTAGTACCCTGCAAACCAGGCGCTACGTAAAATCGTGCAACCAGATGATGTTTTGCTTCCGTCATTCGCGAACTGCCGAGTCATTCCTAATCCTTGGTCGAAACAGTCATGTTGTCTGCCACCAGATCCTCCTCCAAAGCCCTCCGACGGGCTCTCGTCGTCGGGGGCTCGAGGCGCTCTGGTCTCGTTGCCATTCGTCACCTTCAAGTCAGAGGCGTCCAATCCGTGGCCCAAACAGATCGAGTTGCGTTTACGATTCCATCATCCCCCCCACACAAATTTTCAGCTCAGACGATGCTGACACTTGGCCTTGAAAATTTTGCAGGAGACGATTACTCGACTTTTGTACTCGATTGGAACCAAGCGTGAGGTCGAACGCCATTTGCGCATCTTCTCCTCGTCTTCCGATTCTTCACAACCTGCCAAGTTTGCCGTCATCAAAATCGGAGGTGCCGTTCTCGATCAACTAGATGAACTGGCCCTCAGTGTTAGCTTCTTGTATCGCGTTGGACTCTACCCCGTCATTCTACACGGTGGAGGACCCCAGCTCAACGAAATCATCGAGCGGGAGGGCATTATTCCCGAATATATCGACGGTATCCGTGTCACGGGTGCGTTCAGACACTGTGCAATCACTATCCACTCTCATGTCCCGCGTAGACGCAAAAACCTTATACATTGCTCGCCGTGTCTTCCTCGAGGAGAACCTGAAGCTCGTTGGCGCCCTCGAGAAGCTTGGAACGCGTGCTCGGCCTATCACCTCTGGCGTTTTCACCGCAGACTACTTGGATAAGGAGAAGTACGGTCTTGTAGGAAAGATCAGCAGGGTTGACAAACGTCCTTTGGAGGAGTCTATCCGTGCTGGTGCTTTGCCTATCCTTACCAGCTTGGCCGAGTCCGAGACTGGTCAAATCCTCAACGTCAACGCTGACATTGCCGCCGGAGAACTCGCCAAGGAGCTTGAGCCTATGAAGATCGTCTTCCTCAACGAAAAAGGCGGCTTGTTCCACGGCGTCACCGGTGAAAAACTCGATGTCATCAACTTGGACGAGGTCAGCATATACTCTCGACTCGTTCAAGGTTCAAGGTACTAATGAGACGTACAGGAGTACGACCAGTTGATGAAGGAGCCATGGGTGAAGTATGGCACCAAGCTGAAGCTCCGCGAGTTTAAAGAGCTTCTGGATCACCTACCTCGCACCTCTTCCGTCGCCGTTATCTCTGCCCCCTCCCTGCAGAAGGAGCTTTTCACCGACAGTGGTGCTGGGACTCTCATCCGAAGAGGCTATAAACTCTTCAAACACGATACCATTGAGGGGATTGGTGCCGACCGTCTCCGTCAAGTCATCCACGACCGCGACCCTGACGTCAAGTCTGGAGAGAACAGCATCACCGGCGTTTTGAATGACCTCAAGAAGCATCCATTCGCAATCTACGGCGATGAGCCTCTCGATGTCGTCGCCATCGTCTCAACTCCAGAGGGCGAAGTCCCCATTATGGCCCATCTCCTCACTACTCGTGGCGGTGTCATGAACAACGTGGTGGACAATGTTTTCAATTCCATCAAAAAAGACCACCGCAAACTGTTCTGGCTTGCCCGTGCGGATGATGAAAACCGCGGCTGGCACTTCGAACGTGCTGACGGAAGTTTCACCCGTGCCGGTCGAACGTTGTTCTGGTATGGTGTACAGGATATGAAGGAGGTTGAGAATATCGTCAAAGGATTCGAGGAGCAAGGTCGCATCCCAAGAGCTTACCTTCCCGTTGGTCCTTCCGCCCCACCCCATAGGGCTGCAACATCCGCCGCCAATTGCGTACGATCCTACTCAACTTGGACCCGTAGACCTCACATGCCTGGTTCGTCTCGCGGCTACGCCACCCAAGCATCGACCGAGCCCAAGCGTGTGGCGCTTATTGGGGCTAGGGGTTTCACCGGCCAGACTTTGACGACACTGTTGTCCGGACACCCTCACCTTTCTCTTACCCACGTCTCGTCTCGTCAACTAGCTGGGTTTCCACTCGAGGGTTACACCAAAGACCACATCATTCACACCAACCTCTCGGTGAACGACGTCGAAAAAATGGAAAAGGAGGGGGAGGTCGATGCATGGATCACGGCCCTTCCCAACGGTGTCTGCAAACCTTTTGTCGATGCCGTGGAGAGAGGGTCGAAGGAACGTGGGAGCACCAGCGTCATTGTTGACCTGAGCGCGGACTACAGATTTGAAGAGGGTTGGACATACGGACTACCGGGTGCGGTGTGATATATACTCGATTGTGAGAATTGTTGTTCTAATGTAAAACTTTTGCTTGGTTCCTCGGAACCCGCTTTCTTCCCCACTTTCTTGTTCTACAGAGCTGTATTCGAGAGATGTGATTCGTCAATCCAAGAGGATTTCAAACCCTGGGTGTTACGCCACCTCCACGCAACTCATCATTGCCCCACTGTTGAAATACCTCCAGCCCGGTGCCTCGCCTACCGTGTTTGGAGTTTCTGGATACAGTGGTGCGGGTACCGTTACTGGACCCAACGACCCCACCGGTCGACCCACTACCTTACCGAAGGTGTCCCCCGAGAGCCTTCACGGTGGTATGAGGGCTTACTCGCTCGCGGACCACATTCATGAACGCGAAGCCGGGAGACACCTTTCCACTCTTCTCCCATCGGGATCCAAGCTGAAGGTCGCGTTCGTGCCAGCCGTTGCCCCGTGGTTCAGCGGGATCCAGTCCGTGTTGAGCATGCCGCTCAACGGAAAACTTACCGCCAAGAATGTCAGGGAGTTGTATAGGGAGAAATACGAGGGGGAGAAGCTTATCAAGATCCTCAAGGGTGTACCTGATCTCAAGGATTATGAGAGCAAGCACGGGTGGGTAGTTGGCGGATTCCAGGTTCACAGTGAGGGAGACAGAGCCGTCGTCGTTGTGAGTACCTCGTGTTCTCAGTTTCTAATCAAATTGACCAACTCTATCTCTAGGGCGGGCTGGACAATCTCCTGAAGGGTGCCGCTACGCAGTGCCTCCAGAACCTCAACCTCGCGTTGGGTTATGACGAATACGCCGGCATTCCTCTGGACTAAGTCTCCGGAAGTTCACACGGACGCGACTTGCTTCGTTCGCTACACCACGGAAACACAAGTACCTCGTTCAGATAGCTCTCAGGAGCCGGAGGGTATATCCACCAATATAACCAAAATACAAAGAAAAAAGTGCGAAAGCATGTAGTAGACAAGTCTGCAGAGCAATCAGTAGCATTCAAGGTCATGTCGTTTCGAACCGTTTGAGTGCCCTCGGTCGCCCCTGTGGTTTCCTCGTTCTGGCAATCCTATCAGCCAAACGCTCGACAACGCTGTCTCCATTCACATCCTCCTCTAAAGCCTTCTTTATCAGCTCCTCCATGTTTTCCTGTCTCATACTGGGAGCAGTAACGAGAAGGTCTCCGGAGCTGCCGGACGCGTCGAACTCCGGCAGACGTTCGTTGCCCATGTCTGATCGACGACTGGTCGATCATTAAATCAGTGAAACTGACGGTGTGAAGACCGAATGAGGAAAGGGACATACGCATCGTCAAAGTTGCGAATCCACTGATTACCGTATACGCCGAGAGCATCGGGTCCAAGCCGGACGCCGAGTGTCCCGCCGGGTCCTGAAGCCTGTGGGTCCTGGGAGTGAGTCAACTCCGAGGCCCCTTCTGCTTCCTCCCTGTGGGGTGGGCAAGTGCATCAACGAGATAATCAAATGGTGATCTAGGCCAACCTACCGAAGTACGGTGAACACCCTTTGTAACCTCCCAACTGCAAGAATCTTGTTCTTAATCTGCTGCCTTCGTGCAGAAATCTCTGGTGACACGGGCAATTCTCCAAGCTTGTCGTCGTCCTCATCGCTAACGTCCGTGCTTTCCTCGGATGACGACTCAAGCTCTTCTGCGCTGCAGACACTCAAAACCGCCAACAACATCTCGGCAACTACCAAGTTTGATCACGTTAGTGCTCGCGTAAAAGAATCAGAACTCTCCGGTGCGTACTCTTGGCTCCAACAAAAGGTAAACTCCACGTAAACCCATCCATGAAGTTGGGAAGCCAATATGGGTGAGGGCTGGAATTGTACTGCCGGATGGTAATATTCTTGTTTGCATACTTGAGAACCGCACCACGATTGTGGTAGGCGTCCAGGTAATTCGGGGCTGAAAACACCGTGATCACAGAGGGGAATTTCTTCGTTGGTGTCTTCCTGTGCATGGTATAACCTGCATCCTGTGCTTCGTGCCCCCGGAACACCCCGAGTAGATTGTTCCTGGTGAGAAAAGCACAGACCGCCTCGTATCTAGAGGAAGTTTGGTGTTGGCTTGGAGCGGAATGAGAGGGAGCCACATACGTATAGTAAAATGAACATCCCCTGGCGCCGTTATGAATAAACATCGTCCCTGGGGGTATTTTCCCATCTTCTTGCTCGTGTCCGTAGGTTGGGACGGGGTCCGCCCACAGCAGATCGACCAAGAGACCACTAGAACCTGGCTCTTGGAAGCGATTTAGCTGTTCACGTGTCAGTGGTCGATATTCACGCGAAGGAGCGAAATATTACCTTCTCCAGATCACGTAGTGTTCCGAGTTCCGGGGAGATACCCCCATGAACACAGAAGAAACGCTTGTCGATTAAGGCCGCGATAGGTAGCGCATTGAATGACCGTATACACGTGTCATAAACGTGTTCCGAATACTTGAATAAACCTGTGGACATGCGGCAGGTCAGCTGTTCCGCTAAGGGCGGAGGGGCGACGGGCTGGGAAAACTTACACTCGCGACGGAATGTAAAGTAAGTCGTGAGGTGTTGGCATTCGTGATTTCCCCGGATTAAAAAAACACGGCTGGGATGCCACAGTTTAAAGACGTAGAGATACAGTAAACACTGGGATATTTCATGAGCCGCGGACAAAACGCATCAAAATATTCGAACGCACCTCGATTCCAAAACTGCCCCGGTCAACATAGTCCCCCAGGAATAAATATGAGTTCTCGGCCACGGTTCCCCCCACTTCGAAGATCTTCATAAGATCGTACTAGGGAAATAGTTTGATGGGTTGATTGTGCCATTGCAAGTGTTCGATACTCACATACTGGCCATGAATGTCGCCGCAGACTGAGATGGCGTATTGTAAGACATTGATGCACGCCGATAGGATAGGGAGGCTCACCAGTTACGGGACTGGGCACGGGCAACATATTGGGCTCACGAGAGAGTAGATCTGTCGTCCTCTCCAGGATGTAAATGGCCTGTTCCTCGGTCAGCCTCCCCTCTGCAAGGAAGTGTTCCCGTATGAAATCGAGGTTTGGTATTGGGGCGCCATTGCTGTCCTTGGTGAAAAACTCTCTGTCCGTGGGTCGGCTGGTGGCCGGATGGGGTACGTTCTTAACATGGCGTTCCGTGTAATCGGGCTTTTTCTCCTCGAATGAACCTGGGATCTCTTGCGGTGTTGCCCTAGGTGTGTTGGCGATCTGGTAGGCAGCAGACCTGAGATAACTACGCTCGGATTCCCGCTGGGGTCCTGATTGCATGGTGAGAGTGGTGGTAGAGGGCGCGCGGTCTTGCGGTGATCATGAGCGCTTGGTGCTTTTGCATTGTGGCGGAATAAATTCACGAACAAATCGATTACAACTAGAATACTATCTACTGTGCGTGGGTGTAAGTCCTTGTGTATGCTATGGTTGGTCCGAGAAGTAGTTATCACCCAGAAGAGACGAGAAATCGGCGTCCTTTTCTGCAAACCTCCGTAGTCGGAACCTCTGGAGCACCTCTAGGATGAGGTTGTCGTCGGGCTGCTGCACCTCCAAGAGCTTTGAGGCCGGTACTGTAGGGTTGAACTGGAAGACTGCCCGAGCGACCCTGATCTGCTCGAGGTAGTCGGAAACCGTGGATTTAGGGGTGTATTTGGGTTCTCCCTCAATAATTTTCTCGATAGATCCATGGAAGAGGATGAAATTGTAGGCACGCGCCGGTCCGAGGTTCCGGATCCGGTCAGTGAAATCCGTTCCCAACAGCAGCGCGAAATCGAGGAATTGGGAGGAGTCCATGTCTAGTGCGTCTCTGACCTCGTGTCCTTCAATGAGCGTGAGAGGTTCAGTACCGCTGGTAACATTGCGAAGCAGAGGTACACCGTAAACCAATACATCCTGTGTCATTGATCAACTAAAAGCACCCCCAGGAGGATGAGGAAAAGCTCACTGTGTCTTCGCTAGCCACATAGTCCGCAAGGCCATCCCGGACCATGGCGGCCGCGAGCGCTTCACCCTCCACCCCACCTCTGGTGTCAATGCAAGGAACGCCCATAGCTTGTAGAATAATCCGGCTCTGGGTGTAAACCTCCTTGGTCGGTGGGTTGTTGCGACGTTCATACGATGTCACTATCTTGGCACTCTTGTCCTCGAGCTCACGAGCCAAAAAGGAAACGCCCCCCTCGGTTTCCTCTCCACTCGCCACCTCTAAGAGTTGTTTCCAAATCCATTCTTCCTCCATGACGAGTCGCCGTTGGGCTTGCGACAGTTCCTGTGTGACTTTTGTTTCGTCATCCTGTTCCTCGGGTCTGGGGAGCACGGTACGTGGTGACAAAAGTGTTCCCATTTGCTGAACGCTAGCGAGAAAACTCGAGTAAAGAGCGGCTAGCATAGACGACACCCGTGTAGGGCTATGGACCAAAGATCCTTCGGCTTGATCTGCCGTAGTCTGTGTCGGTGGTGGCTCAGAATCGGCCGGTTCCGTGGGAATTGTCAAGGAATTGGGGGCACTGTGAGTCTTAGCATATCCCCACAAGTAGTCCGGTTGCGTGTTGGATGTGTCTTCCTCCCGCTCGAAAGTCACCTCGTCGATCCGGTGTTGGTCCGCAGGGAAGCCTTTGATAATGTTCTGCAAGGAAGTAGCGACCTCTGCTCTGTGCCCTTGAGAGAGTGACTCGTACGACGTGACGAGGAGTGTGAGTTGGGTAAGCCGTGATAATCGCTGCGTCTCCAGTGCCCCACGAATGGAAGTCATCCTCTTTTGCTCGAGTCTTTTTATGGCCTGGATTTGAAAGAAGTATTTGCGAATGACATGCGTGAGCCCGCTTACCTCGCGTTTTTTGGCCTCGTTCCGCTCCCTCCCATCGAAGACGCAGATAGCGCGTACGTTATTTTCATGGAGCTCCTTAATCAGCCGGTACCACCCAAGGACGTGACGATAATCATGGGGGGTCGGAGAGAAGTGGAATCGTTGCGTGATGAGAGTTCCATCGCTGATGGTTGGAAAGAGTCAATTCCGAACCCCTCGCGCCATTTGAGTGGATAGTGACCTACAAGACGACCACCTTCCCTTGTAGCTCTTTAAACCGGGATGGGACACTTTTGAGCACGTGTGGGCTGGTTGTCACGTCAAAACACAGATGAAAATCTGGAGAGAGACCAGCTCGCCTTTTCTTCCGGAGGAATGGGACCAAACCCAGCACGCCCATCCGTAGAAATTGAGGAAGCCACTGTCGCGGTTAGTGGGAAGAATATATGCACCACGTGACCTGCGGAAGGCACCGAACAACTATTCAGTGAAACTCGCAAAGCTCAACTCAGTCGGGGATAAGACAAAAAGCCCGCGTCCGCAGATTCTGTCCTTCACATCTTGTTCTGCTTCCGCTGGAATCCCTAGTTGCTACTCCCCACGCAAAGAAGTTTATCCGTCGGCCTAGTCTCAGCCGCGTCCAGTTTACGCTTATGGTGGGTCTGGATCTGGACATAAGGACCCAACGTATACGGTCTGCGGGTACGCTGACCCGAAACTTCATTCTAGAGCGAGGGCATGGGTTGCTTGGGACTCTGTGGTCTTCTGGGTCGTAGGCAGTTTCAACAATACCAACGCGTACGTTGCACGCCATCACGGGGACCATTAACATTCCTGACTGAGGTCCTCACTCTTGTTAACTGGATGATTAATTCTTCGATAATAACCCCCGGCCTCCCTCCCCGGCACGCATGGGGTTTCATGTTGACCGGCTATCCTCCCACCACGCCCTTTACCGTACTGAACCCGCGACCCGGTGCGACACTACATGTGATGTTCCCCGTGGTTTCCCGCATGTTCCTCGACATCTGGGGAGGCCTACTATGGTGCGCATTTAATTGAGCGGCCATGACATGGCGAGTCCTCCCTTTGGTCGCGTGCCGTGTAAACTGATGGATCCCAGTATCTGGATGGAGCCCAAACCACCATCGGTGGATCATGCGTCTCTGGCAGTGGGGCTTGTTCAAAATATTGTTGGGAACTTCGTACCACTCACTACAACCCGTATTTGCCAAATGCCCCTTTTTACTGGATTCGGCACTCAGGACTCTTGCTTCTTACATGATCTCACGGCTGACTGTTTGCACAACGGGTGTTTTGGCGGTAGTACACGCTCTCCTCAACTGGATGAAGCCTTGAGTTCCCCTGCCGATGATAAGGAGGATGGGAAGGCGGATATCTACACCGGCCGCGCATGGATGAAGAACAACGAAAATGATTTTCGTTCTCACCTTCGATGTAAGATTGTTAATGAAATTAGAATGTATTTTGACAACCTCTCCGCATGTGGGTTCTTATGGATGAACAAACTTTCAGATGAATTTAACGTACAAGAGTATGAGTAAATACGGCCAAAGTTAGTGGGGTACAGTCAAGGTCTGGTCGGATCGCACGGTTTGGACTTGAGCCGGCTCCCAACTCAACGCAAGAGGGCTCTTGGGTTTTTTCGCATCCTCTGCGTAATTCTCGTACAAGTTGCTTTCATCCTTGTGCGGAGCGCCAGAACTTCCTGTACCGTCAGCATTATCGCCGTCCCAGAAGTGGTAAGCTTGCGTTTGCACTCCGTAAGAGGCAGGTACGACCTCAATGAGGTCACCCCTTGCAACCTCGATGGCCGGAATCTCAGACACGGGGAGACCGATCAAGTAAGCCAGCATGCAACGAATGACTGAGGCGTGGCCGATAATGAGCAAATCCTCCTTCCCGCGTTCGAGCTCAATGAGCACCGGGTCGAGACGCACTGTGGGGTACTTGAGCTACGTGTATCACAAGATAACGAGGGTAAGAGCGCACCACAAAGATCGTGGTAACTCTCCGCCCGTGGAGCTCGGTAGGCATACGGGTCATGAGAAAACCTCTCCCAGTCATCAGGATAATACTTTCTGACCTAGACCTCGTATGAGACCAGATTTTCAACGGGGCCGGGTGAGAGTCTACCTGTTCCGGTGTGAGTCCATCCCAAATCCCAGGGTTAATCTCGGCCATCTGGGGTTTTTCTATGATTTTAACGTTCAATTGCGACGACGTCGACCGAGTCAAGAATGGCCAAGCGGTGTGGCTGCACCGCATTCGAGCTGAAGTCCAGATCTACGTTTCGCGTTGTTTCAGTAACATGAGCCCTTGTTGCGAGTGCGACGTACCACCAATCTGTGGCTCTTTCCGTCAATCCCACGGTCTGACAGTGACTTGGTGTACTTCTGGGTGACGAAATCCTTGAGCTGCTCCGCGTATGCCCACCCGCTCGGCGATAGGTCAGAATCGGCGCGGTATGAGTGTTCGATCAGCGATTGTCCTGACTGTATGACGTTCAGAGGGCATTCAAGGTAGAGAAACTATGCGTACATACTCTCGCGAAGTATATATTCCTGAACCGATTGTGGATGTTCATAAGGAAGAAAACAATTCTGGACTGCGGAAGACGGTCGGTAATATTTAACGACAATTACGATCCGATCCGCTCACCTGGAGGTACCCCGCAATTTTCTATTCCCCACAGAGGTCAGAGTCTGGGGATAGCGGGCCAATTTGGAGTCATCAACTCACATTTGTGATGACCTGTTCCCCAACCTGCAAACGGATCCTTAACATCATCCGCCAGTAGCTGAGGTTCAAACGGGAAACACGTACATTGATGATTCTAATCGATGGCCAAGTGGTTTCCTCTAGCGGCTGGTAGTATTTCTCATGGTCATGGATCCGCGAATAATAGTCTTCCACCGCCTTGTCCGGATTCCACCCTCGATACTACAAAAAGGTGGTCAGCAAACGAGACAGGTGTCCATCGAATGAGCGCATACATCAGGGGAAGAGATCTTGACGCTCCGGATGTTACGCTCAATAAGCTCTTGATTATCGCACCAGGATTCTAAATGAACATCAGCAAACTATCCTCAAACGGAAGGCGCGGGTGAAAGCACCGAGGAAGACGACATGAACACCGAGTTTATCAAATTTCTCAGCCAACCTCGTCCGGTTGGCCTTCACGCCGTTGTTCGCATCATAAATGACGACCTGTCCTCCTCCATCGAAGAACTTCTGGATGGTATCTTCACAAGCATCGGCGACCTGTTTCCGGAGTGCAATCGACTCCTCGCTCTTCGCCCCTAGGTCGGAAGACCGCCTGAGCAACTTTCCGACAGAGAAGAGACACCGAATCAAACGCACCTAGAGTGAAGTAATCGCTGGGCAGCTTTCCCGCACTACCCAGGATCTTCCTCCTGTAATCTCCGAGGGATACTACCACAATCTTGACGCCTGTCCACCGGAGGTACCGTTCCAGAGCTCGTGAAATGTGGGTCTTCCCTCGGGCGGGCAAGCCAACGGTCAGAACTAGGATCTTCCCAGCATGAAAGAGGAGACCGGATTCTGTAGTATATAGCGGTGCGACCATAGCTCAAGGCGAACGACGATCACAAAGTGCCCGGCGTGGTGGCAGCGACAAGCGAGACACTGATCGGTAATCACGGTCTCGCATCCACCAACCCCCATTGTTGTGCTTGGGCCGAGATCGAGCGACGGCAAAGAAAAAGACCCGCATGCAATTGTGGACCGAAAGAAATATGACGCAGATGACAAGAGATGACAACATACAACCTCTCCAAGAGGACAGAGATGCGTAAAGTATCCAAACACCGTACAAACCGTACAAATGCGAATGATAAGTAACCCATATGCACATGGCGAAATGCAAAAAAGTCGGTGAGTCCTTAGCTGACACAGAGACTGATCCAGAACATAGATTTTTGTGAAAATAGTTTTAGAAGTACCATGGGGGGAAGGTAGGCCAAGCACCTGCGCCAGCTCCAGGAGGCGGATCGTTGGAACCTCCCCCACCACCACTACCACCACCAGGGACAGACAGGTCGTCATCGTCGTCATCGTTATCATCGCGTCGCCTACTAGGACCGGCCTCAGGCTGCCCGTCGGTAGTCGTCGGCTCACGACGCTTCTTGCCCTCGACACGTTTCCGACAGACAGGACAAGTATTGGCCCCGCCTAACCATTGCTAGAGCACAATAAAGGATCAGCGATAAGATGCGACAGGGCATGACGAGGAAACCCACCTCCAAACAACCCCTGTGGAACCAATGGGAGCAGTCAGTTATTTTCAAGAGTTCGTCGTCAGCCAGATACTAGGAAGCCCGCCGGATAAGCGATACGTTTGTACGGGCACGGATAAACACTCACATCATCCAAGCAAACAGGACACCGTTCATCGCAACCAGGCATGGCCCACTCCCTATACTTTCCGGACGGGAGGCTCGCAATGATATGACCCGGCGTATTCCTTGGTTTCACCTCACCCAAGGCCGCAGTAAGGTTCGTCAAATTTTCGAAGGAGCCATCGAAATCCTCGTCACGCTGTACAACGAGTGGATGAACGACCGTGGTAGGTGAATGAAGAAGTAAAGGAAAACAGTGAACTGACGATGTAGTCTCCCATATTCCTTAACCTGTTGGTATGCCTCCTTGATCCGGGGGCATCGAATATATCAAACGGGAACCCGGGATATCCACTATAATCTGATATGTACCTGTGTCTTCCTGCTCGCCTCGTTACCCTAGTCGCGCTCCGCGTGTTCGCTGAATTGACTGGTCCAGAAGTTTCCGCAGGGGTTGAAGGACCGACATTGCCAGGAGTATTACCACGTGTGGGGCTTCTGGAAGTGGGAGGCGTCCTTCTTCTCAAGCCTGGTCCCAAAATCGATGTGTTAGTGGCGTTAAGGTCTCGGTTGGGGTGTAACCTCGAGCCCCTCAGCATTCCCCTTGGTAATCCGGAGGTTGAGGTCGGTTGTTCGGAATTGGGGATAGCAGTAGGTACAGGTTGGGTTGATAAGGTTCCCATCGGCGGCGGCGAGGGACCAGAAACTTCGGCTCTCTCCAGCCCACCGAACCTCGATCCGGGTTCGTCGAAAATGGGGTACTCGAGACCGATGATCTCAAGGCCGGGAGTCCAAGAAGGGATGTCGGGCGGTGGAATCGCCGTGGTGGTGGATGAAATTGAAGACGACCCGGGGACACGTGCCTCCTCACTCAACCTCCTCGCAACTTCGATCCTCGTCCTTCTTGTGAGTAAATCGTGTAGCTCTCTCCTGTTTCGACCCAGTTCCCTTTGCCCCCTTACTTCATCGTAAGAGTTGCTTTCGTAGGTGGACCACGGGGAAGAAGTGCGCGAACGAAGGTGGTCGGTGTGTACTCTAGAATTGAACTCTTCCGCCTCGCGTTGACGCTGAATTGGGAGGGGTACAGGGAGACGACGTCGCTGATGGAAACTGGGAGTCCGATTCAACTCGAAGGGGGGATCATTCCACGGGGCAGTATCCCTACGTTCTACGCCGGACGGGGTCGCAGGAGGTATATGAGAACTTTGAGGTGAAGGCAGCGGGAAGCTTGGATGAATGATGCTATCGAGAGCACGAGGTGGTGGTCTTATGGGTGGTTCCATCTGGGAAACAACCGAATTAGTACGCAATTCAAAGAATCGAATAAATGGACTGCTCACTATCTGCCTGAACATTGAATCGGGATCTGTGAGGGGCATATTCGCGAAGGTCTCAGGGCCCTCGGTCCGAGCATGCGTACCGGTGCTGCGTCGGCGGCTGAGTATACTCTGCAACATAGACCCTTCTCTCATTAGCTGTTCGCGCTGCCTTTCTCTCTCGCGCTCAAGCTCACGCTCCAGATCCAGCTCCCTTTCAATCTCCCTGTCACGCTCACGGTCCAACTCATGATCCCAGTACCTCTGAGTCCTCGTTTCACCCCTCTCCCGTCTCAGGTTCATCTCCCTGAATGTCGAAAGCGAGGCTCTAAATGGCCCCCCCGTATATGCGCTCAGGTCGATATTTCTGAAGATGCTTGTGCTGTCGGCGGGATTAGGAGAAGGGGGAGAAGGCCCAACTGTAGAGGAAGCTTCAGTTCTTCCTGCAGTTGAGTGTGGTGCTTGTGGCGGCGGTGAAGCTCTCGAGGGGGCTAAATGGGGCGAAGGAGGCCGAAAGATTGTAGGTCGAGAAGAATGGTCTGACCTTAGCATCCGGAGGTATGGAGCGGTCATGTTTTGCCCCGTGTTTGGCGTAAAACCACTGCGGGTACGAAAATCCGTAAACGGTGGCAGGACTGACGATGGGGCTGGTTGGCCGTCCCTCTCTCTCAGCTCCCGATCTCTACTTGAGTGAACCGGACCACTAGCATATCTGTCTGGTAATCTCCTCGCCCTTCTTTCGCTTTGTAGTATGGAACTGAGGGAATTCGGCCCGTCGAATCTTGACGGCGCGTCTGGGCTCCTTTCCAACAGGTTGTCAACCATGCTCTGGGTTGATGGAGGGATGTAAGTGGTGTCATGATGACCGCCATACCAATATGAAGCCGGAGGAGGGGAAGACGGGGGAAGGCGAAGGAGAGATGCTGGTTCGTTGATCCGAGCAAGGGCTCGGTGACGTAATTCCTCGTCTCGTTCCCTCGTGCGATCCCGGTCAGGCAGCCACCCATGATCATGCCGTTGAGTTGGGCGGTCATTCCACGGGCCACCCGTTTCGATATCCACGGGCCACCGAGTGGGGATCCATGGTTCGCTCTCGAAATCTTCGACGAACTCGGGTATTCGACGTCTCCCGAGCCTGTTCTCAGCTTCACTGGTAGAGAGTGTAGATGGTATCCTTGTGGAAGAAGACCATGTGGGGTGGGCCGGGGGACCATCTTCATCAAGCCGCGACGACCTGTGGGGGAACAGCGTTCGAGGGTTTGATTGAGTTGTCCAAGCCCGGGGACGGCCGGTCCGAAATTCCTCTCGAGCTGCAAAAAAATGTTGGTTTCTGATGATCGCGGCGGTGTGGAACGCACCTTCCGCAAGCTCCCGCTCTAGATCAAGAGGAAGCGGGGCCAGCTCTGAGTCTGTCTGCCCGATATACAACGGATAGTAATCACCCCCTATGGCACTCGCTATGTGGTCGCTAAGGATGTGCTCATATAGTTGAAGAGGGACGTCAGGCAGATAGAGACCATGCGCAGATGGGGATCGGGTCCTAGAGGTTTCCTCTCTTTCACCAGTTTGGCGCTCCCGTCTTTCACGTCGTAAGAGAGACAGTGCAGAAAGAAGCCGCTCACGTCTCGCAGTGAGAGCCTGCATAGTACCACTGGAGAGTGGTGGCGATCTGCTGCGGATGTCATTGAGGAACTGTTCGACAGATGGAAGGTCTGAGTCGTGAGATGCACGAGAAACAAGGGGAGAGTGAGAATGATGGGGGGGTTCCGTTGGAGGAAAATGTTCCGCTGGTGAAGCGCCAGGAGTGCCGATATCCTCCCTAATGGCAGCAATCTGTAGTTCAAAGTCCTGAGCTCGCTGAAGGGTAGCCTCGAAAGAGTTGGTCGATGTAGATGACATGGGGGGGTGTGAAAGAGTTGGCTGGGCGGATGTGGATGGGTGCGAGGCTGGAAGAGCAGGTAAATGATGGATATCGACGAACGGGGATCTCGTGGGCATTGGGAGATGACTTGATGTATTGAGAAGGTGAGTAGGACTTGGAAGGGTCGGTGGGGGAGATCTGGGGTCTGGAATAGTTTCAGCTGGAACTACATCAAACTCTGCAGGAGGGTGTATGGGGATATTGCTCGAAGACGATGACGAGCCGGTTAGGGTATTGCTACTGCCAGAGCCACCAACGTCAGTTGAGGGGGGTCCTTCACTGCGCGCACGTTTGTTCGGGTTGGTACCACTCGCGGAGGAACGACCTGGGGATGAATCTTGCGTTGCTTCACCTCCGGTGTCCAGGTCTTGAAAGGGACGCTTCGCTGCCGTCGAAGTGGATGGACCTGGCTGACCAAGCCCGACACGAAACTGAGCAATGTACTGGTCGGGCATGTCGACGGATCTCCTCCCTCTCTAGAAAGAGGATTTCAAAGAGGGACGGTAGTGGGAGAGCGAGGGGGGCGAATGGGCGAAAAGAGAGATGCTGAGATGATCGGTGCCACAAGCAGTCGCATGGTCAGCCGCCCTCCGGTTGCAGTGGATAACAAGAGACTACAAAACTCGTTCTAATGAGACTACAACGTTTCTTAACCCTCTGTTTCTGTCCTAATGAATTTCCCCTCCAGGCTTCTCTGGTCTGACCGTCGTGGATACAACTTAAAATGGATTCCGGTTCGTTTTCCTCTTTCCTGTCCTCCTCTCTTCTCCTGAGCCCACCCATGGCGACCTTTGCCAGCCTGAGAGCTCTCCATGCTCTGATCGGAGACGCTCTCGACGATGTCGAACGAATCTTTGCCTCCTACCAACCTTCTGTTCATTCTCCGACGGGCTCCGAGTCCTCTGGCAGTACCAAATACTCCTCATCCCCGAGGGTCTCAGGAGACGAAAGACTGAACAGTATCCCTCTCGACTTCCCGCCGCTAGACGATCCGTACGATCCGTTGTCACCGGCTGAGGCGCTACTGTCTCACCCCACCGTTGTACATGCAACAAAGCTTATCGTGTCAGCTACTGGTCAGCTGGCGGCCATGGTCCAGCGACCTTTTCTCACTATATGCGACGCGACGATGGGTGTAAGTGATCGCGGCCTGTTCGCACCACATGGAATGACACCCGCGATCAGTACCATTTACCATCGTGTATGCGCTTTCTCGAGACCTCACATGCTGTAGAGATCATGCGCGAAGCGGGTCCTGCTGGACTGCACATTCAGGAACTTGCTGCTAGGGCAGATTGTGATCCAAACAAGCTTGGTTCGTCCTTGGCTTGCCCAGTTTGGCTATACGAAGCTGATGTAGCCGAAAACAAGGGCATATTCTCCGGTTACTTGCGACCCATCATATCGGAAAGGAGGTTTCCCCAAACGTCTTCGCAAATAACCGGCTGTCGTCGTTTGTTGATTCCGGGAAAGACTTCAGGGTGATCAAGGCGAAGTAAGTGATGTCTGTTACCGTGTGATTTCGATATATTGAGTGTACCAGTCCCGCTAGCAAGTATGAGGACACAAACGGCATTGCGGCCTTCGTGGGGATGTGGTAAGTCTGGTGGTACGGTCATCGATCATCTGTTTCGAAACTAGAGCCTGACAGCACCGACGAACTCTTCAAATCGTCCGCTTATCTCACGGACGCCTACCTCCTTAATGAAATATCCAAGCATTCCTCCCTCCCGTCAGCTGCCCCTTTCAACCTCGCATTTCGAGTGGAGGGTCAATTCTTCAGCTGGTTAGAAGAGGGATGGAATGAGATGCGATTGAAACGATTTGGACATGCTATGACAGGAACGGCTGGATGGGAAGATGGGGGTGGTGTTGGTCAAGCAGATGGTGAGACTCTAAAACCTGATCTCTGCCACAGCCAACCGACACTCTTCCAAGGATTTGACTGGGCGGGACTCGGAGAGGGAAGCCTCGTTGTCGATGTCGGAGGTGGAATTGGATCTACGTCGATGACTTTGGCCAGAGCGTTCCCGCACCTAAGGTTTTGTATCCAGGATCGCCCAAAGACCGTTGAACTTGGTATAGCGGTGAGTAACCCTCCTCGTTATATGCTCCCTTGCTTATCGGAACCGCCTAGGCATGGAGAGGGCGGTGTCCTGAGATGTTAGAATCGGGAAAAGCGGTGTTCCAAGGTTCCTATCAACGTCCCTGCAGCGTGCAATCCACTTACCTGCACCCGAACAGCCCACGACTTTTTTACCCCACAACCCGTACAGAACGCCGCGGTATTCCTATTACGAGTCATTACCCACGATTGGCCAGATGAATTCGTCACCCATATTTTGTTACAGCTAAGACACGCAGCAACCCCCCAAACCAAGCTCATCCTTGTGGACTACGTCCTGCCGTTGGCGTGCGAAGATTGCACAGAAGATACCGGCGCAGTCAGGACCTTGGCACCACCCTCGAGCGGACTTCTGCCCAACCTAGGAAAGGCAAACTCGAATGCATTTTGGCTTGACATGACGGCGAGTCGCTCTCGCTTCTCTTGCCAGACAGCGTAACTGAGGCCAGAACAGATGCACGTAACTTTTAACAGCAAAGAAAGAACCCTGCGAGAGATGACCAACATCGCACTCTCTGCCGGGTGGCAAGTCACGGAGGTGATCCGGAAGCCCGAAGGCTCGCTTTTCAGTAGCATCGTCGCGGTCCCTATCTCAGTCCCGCCTTCAAGGATCTTACTATCCCCTTTTATTGAGAAGGAAATCATCGAAAGGAGCGTTTCCCCTGTCGTCGACACTTTTTACTCACGCTCTCAACTGCCGTCACCCAAGGGTGTAGGGATGACGATGAGCCAGAGCGATTCTGCGATGCGGAGGATGACGAAGAGGTTGAGGAAAACGATTTCGAAGACATTTAGCAGGACCGGGCAAAGCGGAGAGTCAGGGGGAGGAGAGAAGGGGAGACCGATCATGGTGAAGTCGACAAGTGTTTGAGCTGTGGGTTGGGCTTCAAGCAAAGTTCGCGAGATTCCCTTCTATAGTTTTGCTTCATGTTTCCCTCTTTTCCGAATTATTAGGTCGTGGCATTTCGACAAGAAGTAGCTTTCAGAATCATTGAGTGATGACTTTCTCTGACCCAAAACAATACAAATCACGGTGACCGATACCCGTTTTGAGTTCGGAAAACACCCTACATACCTGGGCCATGGAAAGTCAGTTATTGAGCACTACAAGCAGTAATACTTAAAATACTGGCCATAACGTGAATACGAGTAAATGCGGGTGATAATGAGATCAATTGTGAGAGACCAAAGGAGTAATGATGTGGAGAATTAGAATGAGGATGCCTGAGACGGTGAAAAGTACTACAAAATGGGGACGACGAGAGAGAATAGGCACTAAGATGCAATAGCTCGAGCATTGAAATTAGATGGGGGAAGGAGGGAAGGTCCGCTCATGCCAGAGAAGACGCACACACCGGACTACAGGTCTTTGGGCCCCCGGTGATAAAAGATTGTTGTTGAACCTGCGGAGGTTTCGAGCTCTTGAAGGTTACCAACCATGGTAGTGCCTCTGTTGCTCCGTGGAACCCAATATGGTACTGTGCGTGTATCCATGGGGGTGGGAACCGCTCTCGAGGCCATTTGGTTCTTTCGAGGTTGTCCGTAACGTTTGGTAATTCCCCTACTCCCTCCCGACCTTTTCGATGTCATTTCGGCAGCAATTTGCTTCGCCTCGAACACCGAATCAGATTCGTATCGATGTTGGGCACTGGAGAGACGTTAAATCGGTGCGAGTTTCAAGGAAAACAGACATACGTCTTGGCTCGTACCACACTACGAATAAAGTCTCGGGAGAGAGGCAGACGGGGTGGTCGGGTATGTATTGTGGGAGACTTGCGGGAGGGAAGGTTCGATGTACCACCCCGAGATATTGCAAGAAAAGATATTTGAGACTCTATAGGCATGTGCGGCACTACACTGAAAAGAATTCCAAGAGCTTGCTCCAGGCCAAGAGGGGCAGGTGCTTCATCATTGCATGATGTACGTGGGATGTTGACCGGTTGGTGAGCCATGAGCGGAAGGGGGAGGGTGGGAAGGGGGAAGAGACGGACTGGCGAAGGGGGCTAATCGTACGCGTTATTTATCCGACCACGTAGGGGGCCGCAAAGGGTTCCAGCCACACGGGTCCAAAGAACAGCCGCAGGGGCGAACAGGACCGCCCACAATCTGACGGTTTTAGGGGTACTCGATGCCTATCCCGACTGCCTCGTCGGGTGAACAGAAATCGCGCGGGGGTGGGGGAGTGGGGTGGGGTGGGAGTTCATCGGGACCCCAAGGGCCCTCCATAGTTATAGGTATCTGTTTTCGGCAAGATAAAAAAGGGTCTTGAGGGTATCCCCGACGCGCGGCACGGGTGATTGGTTCGGCCAGGTCAGGCCATAATTTTCTTCGCCATGGCACGGCTTGTCCAAGCGCAAGTATGAGGGGAGACGGGACATGCTTTCCTTTCAATGACATGGCCCCAAACTAGGCCGTGGGTTCAATCTCTTCCATGTCGTCATCTTCACCTTCCTCTTCTTCCTCTTCCTCCAATGCGGCCTCTGCCTCAGCTTGTTCCTGCGCCGATTTGGCAGCAGCAGCGATCGCATCCTCCAGCTGTTTTGTCTGGTCCGGTGACAGCCACGATAGCGGCAACGACGATAATCCAAGGTCCGCAGCAGGTTCGGTTCGAATATTAGCCATGTCCATCGCGCTTGGTCCTTGATTCCAATTCTGTCCAGCCATGAGACTCGCGACAGTCCGCGTAGAATCCGTCCCCGGAACGGGCTCCGAAGACCGTGGTGCGTAGTTGGTCACGTAGCGCGATAGCAGTGGAAACAAGCCCAAGACCAGCCTCTGCGCCTCCGCGACACTGTGCGGAGGGATTTCTCCTTCCTCAAATGAAGGTTCTCCTGAAGATGGCCCGGGTTGTGCGTCTTGAACAACAGATGCCAGTTTGTCCCCCCAAGACTTAGCGCGCTTCTCTTCCTTCAAGTCATCAGATCCACCCTCCTTTGCGACTTCCACCTCAATCACCTCTGCATCACGGCATCTTTCAGCCTCTTCCCTCCTCCCTAACACGATATTGTTCGACGGTAGGCTGGTAGACTCGGTCTTCAACCTACTGCTATTTATGTGTCGCTTGATCGCATCCCTCCTACTGAAGATCTTGTCGCACCCCGAACACTTGTACGCTTTCGATCCGTGCAACTTCGTATGTCTCTTCAAATCGTGGTTCCGAGCAAAAGAGGCGGGGCAGCGAGGACATTGGTACGGGCGAGTTGTCGGGTGGGTCGAGTGATTCCGTTGATGCGAGCGCAAAGAATACAACCGGGAAAAGGTCTTGTGACAAGCAAGAACAAGGCACGGATATACGGCCGTGCTGAGGTCGTGCGGAATGGTCTCGAGCGATTGCGGCTGCTGGAGGCCAGGGCCAATGTTGATCCCACTCAGGACACCGAGCATCTGTATCAAACCGCCGATTTCTTGAAGAGCGCCGCCCTGCGGTTGAACAGTAGAAGGAGCGGTCGTGACTGCGAACAAGAAGACCTGGTGTAACGGAATCTGGATCGACGAGATTAATGCAGGGTTGAGCGGAGTGGGCGCAGAGCCATCCTGAGGGGGTAACTCGCCAGCTGAGAGGGTGTTCGAGATAACCTGGACCGCAGGCGTTATATAGGCAAGTATGTCCTGAATAGCTCCGGTTCTCGGACCCTCTGTAGACGAAAGTTGGGTTCCGAGGTCATCGCGTTTGCGCTTCCCGGTCTCAGGCACGGGAGTGGAGGTTAAAGTAGAATCCTTGGAGCCAAAGAGCGTCTCGGACTGCGATAGTTGCAGGACGACCGGGCTGAGGATTTTCGCCAAGTCATGAGGGATAAACCCGGCCTCAGTAGACCGCTGTAGAATTTGCAATGCGTTCGTTTTGGTGCCAGTGGGATCGATCACGGATGCGGAGGCGAGAACAAAGTTAACCAGAGGATCCTTCATGGCGCATGCCAAAATAGACTTCATCGTGTTTATCGCAGCAGCGGTGGGGTCGTTGGTGGTGGTAACTGGTGTGGGAGGTATCACGGATGGCTGGACAATAGGTTCCTTGGTTTGAGCGGCAGCGGCAGCTTGTTCGGCCTGAGCTTTGGCGATGTCAGCCATGAGCTGGTCACCGAGCCTGCGGGCAATTTCTGCAGCTTCTTCATCTTCGTCGCCTTCATCTTCTCCGCCCTCGGGGTACTCTTCCTCTTCCTCTTCTTCCTGCATCTCTGCCGAGACTTTTTTCATTTCGGAAACATCAGTGTCATTGTAGAGTAGAGTTCCTTCCTCGCACCTTGTAGCCCCAGTTGTGCGGCGAGATCTGGCAAGGATAACCCTTCGGCCATAGACTTTGAAGGTCAAGATTTTTGTAGCTAGATCGAAGAGAGGTGTACGGGAAACTCAGGTCACGGGGGAGTTGGATGATACGATCGGTTTGAGAATTCTCACGTCCTCACCGCTTCCGTCATCTGAGCACGACACTTCCACGAGAGAGAGGGGTTTTGGACATGGCAGACTCTATATCCTCACTCACATCATCTCAAGCCTCTGCTCTTGAGCAACTTCAAGCGATTACGAACGGTGGTGACCCAGATGTAGCTATTGGTGTGCTGGCCAGCGTTGATTGGGATGTCCAGGTGAGTGCTGCAGCATGCCTGCAACACGACGTCCTTAAGTTGGTATATGCGTCTAGAGGGCCACGGAAATGATATTCGACGGTCACTCGCAACCTACTGGCTACCACACAAAAAACCCCGCCCGGATGGAAACTTTCGAGATGGATGATTCCGAACAAGGTCCACTCCTAGGTAGTGCTGGAGCTGGCTCTGGGTCCAGCGGAAGACCTCCAAACCGACCTACATCCATACTATCTCGGCGGACAATCTACTCGTTCTTCACATTCCCGTTCAGCGTCCTTTCGAACGTACTCCGTTTCATCTTCGGGGTGCTGCACATACCCCTGCCACGGAGCTTTGCTACACTCAGTTTTCTTACCTCACGTGGTCCCTCTACTACGCATAGACAACTTCCCGAAGACCCGAAAAGCGTAACCGACCGTTGGGTTCGTGCGTTGGAAGAAGAGACCGGAGCGGTCTGCATAAGCAGGAACGGGAACGAGGCCGCGTCTACGGGCGTGGCAGGCCCTTCTACGGCGTCGGCGTCAACTTCAATGCTGAGATCGAGAGGTGATGGATCAACGACCGGTCCCCTGTTGCCAGATTTCTTCTTGGGAAATTATGAAGAAGCAATGAGGACATGTCAGCGACAACTGAAGATTGGGTGCATCATCCTTGTATCAGACGAACATCAAGATGCTGTAAAGTTCAAACGGTAAAGTTGACTTTATTTTCGGGGCCTTGCCGGTGCTGATAAGGAATTTAGAACCACTTTGACCGATCCACAGTTCGCCAATTTCTTGCGGAGCAACGATTTTATCACATGGGGAGGTGACATCCGAGACAAGGAGGCCTGGAGCAGTGAGTTCTATCTCCTTAAACCCGCTCAAACCTTATTTCTAACCTTCCATCCTAGCCGCCCACAAGCTACACGCCACGACCTACCCCTTTGTCGCCTTCGCCGCCCTTCAACCTCAGCGTGCCCCCGCATCTGGAACTTCTTCCTCATCCTCACCGACAATGACCATCCTTTCTCGACACGCAGGGATCGAGGCTACCACGACCGACAAACTCCTCGCACACCTTACCGATGCACTCATCCCACGCGTCAAACCCTTCCTCGACAGACTCAAGACAGAAGAGAGACGTAGGGAACAGGAGCGTTTCATGCGCGCCGAACAGGATCGTGCGTACAGAGAAGCAATGAATCGCGATAAGGAGAGAATTGAGAGGAAGATTCGAGAGGAGCAGGAAGCTCAGAGACGCGCTGAGGAGGAGAGGATCGCGGAGGAGAAGAGGCTCAAGGCTGAGGATGAAGAGCGAGATAGGAAAGAGGAGTGGGGTAGGAAACGGATGGAATGGAGGAAGTACCTCAGGTGGTTGTCGAGGGCCAACCCGGCTCCATCGGCAGGCCTCAGGATCGGCATCAGGATGCCTGACGGGACGAGAGGCGTGAGGGTTTTCGGTCCACGGGATTCTCTCACAGCACTCTACGGTTTCGTTGACTCTCACTTTATTCCCCCGGAGTTCCTCATGGGTGAGGACCCCACTTCCCCTCCATCATCGTCCTCGAAGGGAGAAGCAGCAGTTCACGAAGAGATCGCCGGTTTATCGTTACCCCCGGAGCAATGGTGGAAATTCCGACTTGCGACTTCATACCCCAGGAAGGAGATCCCTTGGCGGCCAAACGTGACGCTTGGTGGGATCTCGGGACTTGAGAACGGTGTTCAACTGGTCGTTGAGCTCGTTCGTGATGGTGATACCAAGAGGCCACGAAAGAGTTTAGAGAGCAGGAGCGATGTCGCCGCTTCCACTACCGGATCCGACGATGGCGGTGATTCCACCGACGAATATGATACTGAGAGTGACGAAGAGTAATTGGTTTGGCAATCTCTATGGATAACTTGCAGGGGGCGTAATGGATCTTCTAGTCGCATTATGTAGCCTTATCCCTCCTCTGTGGCCAACAGGAGGACTAATAATCATCATCGTTGCAGCTTAAGTGTACCGTTCAGCCTGGAGGAATTCCTATAACATGACAAGTGATAGATCGGACTTTACGCGTTACGACTGGTACCGGGTGGTATAAAAAATCGCGAAGGTACCCGTACAGATATCCAAGAATTTGATCGCGTTTACTGGCTAAGTATTGTGCGGACGAAAGACTCATAGTTGACATTACCATCGCTGGAAAAGAGACAGAAGGTAGTTAGTATAGGACAAGGAGGGGAGGTGTGGAAGACGTACGCTCCGATCTGAACACCTTTGAGCAACTCATCAACCTCCTCGTCTGTCATCTTCTCACCGAGCTGGGTGAGAACATATCGCAACTCTCCAGCACCGATATAACCGTTCCCTTCCTTATCAAAGACTTGGAATCCACGGATAAACTCCTCTACAACCCCCCAAACCAGGACTGATCAACAACGCTACTCGGGGGTATGTTGGAAAACGAGATTCGCGCACCTGGAGTGCCAGCGGGTTTGAAACCGTCGGCTCGGTTCAAAATCGTCAAAAAGCTCTTGTAGTCGACTGAAAACACCCGGAAGCGATCAACACCTCGCGGAGTGGAAGTCCATGAAAATTATGGGAGGCCTTACCTTCCCTGGGTGCTTTGGAAACTATATCTGCGACCTCCGCCTGGGTGGGGTTTTGTCCCAAAGCCCTCAAGAGATCACCGAGAACTTCGCGAGGGATGGCGCCTGTTCCCTTCTTATCGAACAGGGCAAAAGCTTCTTTGTACTCTGTACGGTGCCTTGAGTGTGCAGCCGTTTTTCGACCCTCTTCGGGGGTGACCTACCGGCGTTATCGCTCTATTTGCTGCACGTCAGCTACAAGAAACTTTGGCATGGGACAAGCCTACCATGACTCGGGACTGAGTTCTGGGTGGATTTGTTCAAGGCCGTCAATAAGGTCGTGCTGGATCAGCAGATGGCTGTTCGCCCAAAGGACTTGTTCAACGGGTCCAAGTTTTCTCACACTCGCTGACACCCGGCATTGTTATCCGAAAGGTGGGGATTTACATTACGAAAAAATCAAATCAAATCCCAGGATACATCCAATTAGACAAATGTTAAAGCTATGTCGAAGAACTGGAAGAGGGTCCGGACTCGGGCGGAGCCTTCTGTTGTTCTAGCCACCGCCTACATGAAAACATCGTCAGCATCTGGCGTAACCGGAAAGACCATGACTGGTACCTTCGAGCGGCAAGAATCATCTGGGCTTTCCTCTCTTGCAGACTCTTCTCCCGGGCTTCTGGAGTCGCTTCCCAAATAGCCTTACCCCCGGCGTGCTCGGGCTCCGTGGGCGTGTCCTCTTTTATCCGATTCTGAAGGTGGAAACGTTGAACAAGCGATTCGTTTTGCTTCTTTGCAGGCGCAGGGTCGCTGCGTGCGGCGGGTTGTGGTACGGGAAGCGGTTGCTGCTGCTGTTGCTGCTGTTGTGGGTAAAGGCTATAATATGCGGGTGGAGGCTGCGTAGCTGAGAGTTAGAGGTGGAACAAACGTGGCACACGGGTCAAGAGCGTACAGCATCGAGAAAACCTCTTTCTAGGATCGTGTTCGACGTTACTTGCACTGAACCAGTTCGTAAAAGCGAGTAGTGGATGTTCGGTCTGAAACATCTATGATCGGTCGTCGGTTGTATGGTGTCAGGTGTTGACTGTACCTTGGTATATCCGGAAACATTGTGTGAATAGAATTGACCTGGATGGCCGCGTTCCTCAGCGTACTCGAATCGTCACTCAAAGGAAGGCATATACCATCTCATCGGTGACATTCTTCGGGCGGAAACCCAGTACTGCGCCGGGGCTGTTTGGCTGATCCTTGCCTAGAAAGGGGGTGTCGGGACGAGCAAAAGATACCTCGGAAGACGCAGCGGACCTTTTGTTACCCATCTGACCGCAAATACGATGACGGCGAAAGCGACGATGACGTTTAGGACCTCCCCCATGATGGCGTCTGGTCGAAAGAGCTAATCCTGGTCCACGTGACCAGCCTTGAGCTCGAGACGTCCCCTCCGGCTTCGAGATGGAAAATTACTTTCTTAAACATAATCCTCGTTCGTTGCACAATCTCTTTACTTCTCCTACCATCTAGCAGCAAATTAACGCGTGGACAAGACCTGCGAGGGGACTCTGGAGATCCTTGCCGAGCCGAACAAACAGTAGCAAATACCGGAAGTATCCAAACCTCGGCGGGTAAAACGTCGTAACCCCTCACTCACACTTCAACCTGCACGATGCTACCCCTCTTCGTGCGACGCGTAGCTCTCTCCGCATACCGCTCAAGCGCGACTTACTCGCGCATTTTACCATCCTCTGCCTTGGTTCTCCGCGACAGGAGGATCCAGCACAACGGTCATCATACTGGGACCGTACGGACGTTTACGCACCCGCAGCGCAATGCTAGTACCAAGGCTACCGCTAAGACCTCCAAGGCCAGACCCCCAACCAAGTCTAAAACGGCGGGCGGGACACAGCCTAGGAAAAGATTGTCTCCTGAACAGAAACACGCGAAGGAACACGCGAAGGAAC
>Ga0307515_10003477_pt1 | contig 33112 bp, 34 predicted proteins | sample 17_EM_MG_FD_194513 | JGI IMG/M metagenome (GOLD analysis project Ga0307515, IMG submission 194513) | Populus trichocarpa ectomycorrhiza microbial communities from riparian zone in the Pacific Northwest, United States - 17_EM | ecosystem: Host-associated > Plants > Roots > Unclassified | place... | reverse complement strand
CACTTGATTTCTGCACGCATAGGTGTTATGCATATCGTAGATATGTATGCTTTTCTCTTAGAAACAAGTATCATTATCGCTGTTAGGGACGACCCCTAACACTTTCTTTGTGTGATCATTGAGATGTCAATAATCGATGGAAAGACATATGCCGGGTCCATTAGCTTTTGGTACGAATAATGTATGGCTCCTACCTGTACTGCTGGTGGATCCACTTTTTCCTTCTGTTATCATTGTGACAAGGTACTTGACGAATATTTTCTCTTCTTCCATCGATAGTTGGTAAACGGGACCCATTCCTAGCTAATCTTCAGGTCCTAATAATTTGATACCATGATCACATTCTCCATTATCCTGCATTTTCTCTAATTCCCTTGGGTGGAGTTAGAGTAGCAACTTATGATAATGTGAAGGTAGTTTCTTCGCAATTGTTGGATTGCTTATAACAATTACTCCGATATCAATTGCCTGATCACTGAGTATAATCCTTGTATCCTCCGTAATTGACTATTGTGGATGACTCTTTCTGTGACCGTACCACTCTGGCTGGCAGTGTGGCAAGTGTAAGTGACTTGGTGTTATTCCCCTGGCTTTATGTTTTTCTAAATATGATGTGGGTATCAATGGATCATAATCTCCAGAAGTCGTTCTTACTTCGAAATCATGATCTTCCTCCTCACAATAGTAATGATTTCCACAGAATATTGCCACAGGTTGTGAGAATAAGACTTCAGTTTTGAATTCGGTCCGAAACACATAATTCGATTTAACAATTTTCGTTCTTTTGATTACTGGTATAGAGAATGCTTTTGCCGCTTCTGGTGATATAACAAATGAAGTGCTTCCCACATCAAGCAAACATGTCAAAGGGAAATATTGAATTTTACATTGATTAAAAAATCGGTAAATTAGTCGTTTACCAATCCTCGTGGCACACACTTTTTGAATTTCTTTTAAAGTAGCCGGCTGACACTGAACAAAGTCTGTCGACGAATTGAATTTATTGCGCTGCCTGCGCAGTGGTTCTGAATGTCTTCGTTTAGCCCTGGCTATCCTTTCCACCATAGTGCGACCACACTCAATTGAGGGAGTCGTATCATTGAGGTATTTTCTGGAAGATCCTGGAGATATATATTTTTGTAGTATTTGTATTTCCTTACTGGCCAGCAGTTTCAAATTGACAATCATTCTCAGAGGAAAAATAATCACGAAAAGAAAAGGTTTTCATATCAGAATAGGTTTGTTAAACATTATTTTTCGACTTTCAAGCTTAATGGGGCTTGCTAATCTTACTGTGAATCTGGTGGTGAGTCCCACAAATTCACTTCCGGTGATTTCTCCCTGTTACGTGGGTAACAATGCCTACCTATTATACTACCTTTCCTCGAGTATAATCCTAGTGCGCACAGCCGTATGATCCTATCCCTTAAAATGAGTGGTTAGAAGATTCCTCCAAGTCTCCTGCAGATTCCTCCAATGAAATTTCTCCTGGACCAGGGCCCGTCTTGTCTTTAAACTCGGGCGGAGTATTTTTAGCCTTAGGGTAACTCGCTGTACCCCTTTCTATTTTTATTGGTCGGATAAAATCCTTAACCCGATGATGTCCTTTCCTACCCGAGGGCCAGGGGCAGTGCAAACACTCTCCTGCGTTGTTGTGACGTTGAATCACTGGCTCAGCTATTCCGTGGGTTTTATGAAAACCCTTCGATTGCTGTCCCTTCGTTTTTCGCAAGACTTTCTTGGATATTGGCGTGGGATTATTTCGACCGGTTGGGGGTTGTCCCCTTTGAGTTTAAGGCGGTGATGTCCCTTAGCGTTCGGGACTCCCTAAGATATTCCTCACACTCCTCGAGAACCTGGTCTTGTCGTTCCTCTCTAGATTCTACCGGTACTGGCTCCTGTATTTCCGGAGCAGGAGCATCGCCCTGATATTGTATCGGTTCCTCAACTACGGTATGTCCATGAAGCTTATCGATATGTTTGACAAGGTCCTCTTCTAATCCGATGATTGATGCTAGCCACCAGATACAATGTGCGACAACGATTTGATGAGTGTTTCTGGCGACGACGATGATTTTCTCCAGAGGGTATATTATAATGTCGGTATCGTTTTCGAAGGTGATTGACATTCATATACTTTGAATAAGTCAAAGGTGGGGGGCAGCCGCTACAGAAAGCTCATAGATTCCAGGTTTAGATAATAGGTATAGGTATCATAAAAACTTAATAATAAATAAGGATATTTTTCGGCTGGTAGGTAATTGTCTTTTTCGTTTCAAATATGGATGACCATCTCATTGCCGGAACAATGTGATCTCTTTATAGTCTTGTCCGGTGTTTGCCTTCAGACTATGATTTGATCCGTCAGTGATAGCCACCTATCTGTGGGTTTTATTGACGATGCCCGACAGATATCCTTGAGTCTTATCATTTGCACCTGGCAGACGTGCTCGCGCATCCCCACAGGAACACGTAGCACTTCGTCGATAAATCAGACTATAACTTCAACTTTGACATATCGCTTTTGAAGAATTTTTTTGATAGTTAAATAGGGATATCAGCATACCAGTACCATGCTGCAACATAGAGTATTGTGACACGTAATCGTTGGGAGCTAGACAGTCCAAATCACTGCAAGGTAATCGCATCTAGTTTTTAGCCAATGTCACAAATCCCTCAGCCACGTCATGCTTAGGCGGAGGCATTCCTCGACGCCAGGGAGTGCCACCCTGTGTATCCTGCCGTTACGGTCAGGCTGTGAACAGCCCTCTTTCTGGCATTAACTATCGGCTGTCGTGCACTGCTGGTGCATGTACCGCATACTATCTAGCATTGAAAGCAGTCTCCCACGACCTGGCCTACCTGCCACTGGTGGCCATTGAATTCTTCTCCTGACTGATGTACCCCCGCTAAAAGCCGCATCACTGGATTGCATAGATGTCTCGGCATGGTATGTGCTTTCATAGACCATCATAAGGACCATTACCACAATTCGGGGAGAACCTCTAACACTTGCCCAAAAGTCATTTTCGACCCTACTCCCAAGACTTCGGAATTAATCGGTCCTGTGTCTGTCTGTACCTGGATGTCCAAGATAACGATCCTGTTCCTAAGTAAGTCCAATTCGTCTTCCACAATATATCATTCTTCGTTACTTGCCTGTACAACACAGATGATTTGTTGAGTGAGGTCTTACAATTGCTTTTGAAATAAGTTGGAACTATCAATCATCTCCACTTCCCCTTGATGCCTTCATGCTTCCTGAGGGTCTACTTGCTCTTTGAGTAGCAAGTATTGCATTAGGGCGGCTTCTAGCCTGGTTTGAGATTCTATGCAGCATTCTGGAATAGCCCCTGCCACTGGGGATCGGGGTTTATCCCTGCTCAGGCTGGGCGTGGCCAGCGCTTTGCTGGTGTAAGTCAAAAGTCTCCTTGCAGCTCCTATTTTCCACATTTATTGGTTCTTTGTGTTGGCGGTTTTTTGTAACCAAATGATCTACACAATAGTCGCTGATACTAAACAATGGTTTTCCCAATATGTTTCCAACACAGTGATATGTGTAACATTCAGAGGAAAAATAGCAGTGTAAACATGTTGTTAATGGATATTGTTGTGTAGCCATGTGGATTTGGCACTGTACTCAAAAACAATCCTGTTGTACAAACTGTTTTGCGCAGTATTTCTGTCTGAGGTATAGAGGGGAAAATTGTTATTCGCAATCATCGGACCAGATTTTTTTCTTCTTCAAATTGAAACAACGGTAAATCCTTTTGTAGCATCTTCGGTGATTGGTAACACTTTCCACCACCATGCGGTTATCAACTGTGTTGTAATACCCGGTTCCCCAAATTCAAGTATCTTACTAATTGCAACTCTTTGTAAAATGGTAAGATGTAGAGTTGGTTTGTCCTGTTACTATATGAAGAACACTCCAATGGTTTTACACTATTTGTATAGTATATGTAACTCTGGTGACATGTAGTCGGAGCTGTATGTCATAAAGTCCACTTCCAGATATCAGCGTAGAGTACTTACATTATTATACTCTTACTCTGGTGTTTAGATCCCAATAATCAATACAATATTTATTGCATCTAAGTACAACCTGCTATGTAAAAATCACTTTCTCTGCTCGTCCTATCCTAAGACCAAACTGCTTGTTCCGAATAACATGCGCCACCTAAATCGAACCAAATCCAGTTCCTCTGTCCCATATATTGCAAGGTTTAACTTTCCCATCTTGGAACCACTCCTGTGCCCATTCCTCAAATGCTGCGCAGACGGTGATTGTGTACTGTAGCACCAGGTAGCTGACATTCTCGAGTTTTCAAAAACAAAAAACCACTCTATAGGTGTGGATTAAATGTGCTTCTTCCAACTGCAGGAGTAGATCACAAAACAATACGACAACCTGTTGTAGTACAGTTTCGGACTTTGTCAAGTGTCGACCAGATATATGTTGCCTGGTCCCTCAGGTGGTTGAGAGTGTTACTGATGAATAGATAGAATTCTAAATAATATTTTAAGATTGTCCTGTGTGTCTTTGAAAGATAATCTTGTGGATGATGTCCCCTCTTCATTGGTTCAACTAACACTGTCTCTTTATAGCCAACGTTCTCGGTGGTCTGATAGTGATCATTTCGGCCTTGCAACCAGTTTGCCAAGTGATAACCCCCATGATATGATATTGTCTGGCTGCAATGTGGTTTGCAAGCATTATGCTCCTGATAACTCATCAGGCAATCCATCACTTGATATCAGCTTATCTGACTATTCCCCTTAGTCAACTTGCAATTGTATAAGCTGGTAGTTGGAACATTTACCAATCCACATGGTAATGCTAATCACCTCTTGAATCCCTCATGCAAGGGAGTGATTCATTGTGTCATACATTGAATCTGCGACCAATTGAAACTATACCAAGATAGGATATTGATAAGTAAACTCATATCTGTTACGCGGTAACATTGCGATTCACACTATAAACCTCAATGCATGGTAGTCGCTCTAGACAATATGCCTACGTTACTAATCCCTCAGTTTCAATAGGCTATGCTGGAGAATTTTCTCCCACCGCAATTTGCCCTGTCCGATCCTATCAGAATACGGGTTGAGTTGCGAAGAGTTCTCATAATCGCATATCGACAATCAACAGCTGAGCATGATTACCATACGTGGCCAACACAGTGTCTAGGTGCGAACGAAAAACTAAGCTGATCGCGCGACTACTATGAACTCCCACTAACGAGCATAGTACTGATCACTTGATGTCACATGCATAGGTGATGTGCATATTGGGAATATGTATCTAACAGTCCATAATCAACTATCATTATCGCTGCTCGGGGGAGATCACGTAACATAGTCATAGACGTAATATTTGAAACCTATATAGTAAAATGACAATGTGAGATGCTACCAGCCCCATCTTCAAAATGAGGATCAAAGAAGCATCAACCATGGTTGGCTTCATAAGATGGTTTATTCTAGCCCAATCTGGTCGATATTGGTTATTTACACTGTTCCGACTGGTTTTGTAAGTCCAAAGTCTCTAGAATACATGGTGGTAGCACAGTAGATGATATAGTGTGTTACTGGCCCAGAGGATGTGGCAGGAATATCCCCGACATCTTTGCCTACACAGTTGCACTATCCTGCCTGTTGGATAATTCTGATCTAGTGCCACATGCATTGCCTAGGATGCATGACCAAAAATTGTCAGCACTCCGTTGGGACAGATTTTCCAGACAGGGCAAGGTAAATTTGAATATCTTAAATTCATATACCGGTGGCCAATGCTATGTGTATAAGTGTGTACAACCTGTTGCCACCCAGATCAACCCACATACTTGACCAACAATGGTTGACACTTTGGTCACATTCATGTTGAGGATGTATTATGGTGCTCGTCTATGTTGATTTTGGATATTCAGGCGGCCAACACATTGAAAACTGACAATAATATATTAATATCAATATTTTGAAATTAACAGTAGTATTTCCGAATGCACAGATGAATAAGGAAACCTAGACTGTCTAGCTGGTGATTGTAACCGATGGGTCAAGACATCTGCGCCAAAACCCACACTCTGATATATTCACATTCAGGCTTGGGCAGCATAGCTGCTTCGGGTTGGGTATTAGAATGGGTTTGGGACTGAACTCACACGATTTTGTAGTCCAAACACGGACCTCTGAAAGGTTGCCTTAACAGATTGTTTCTGTTAAATTGGCTACAGGTAAATTATACTGATATGTAATCAAAAGGTGTACCAAAGAATTCAGATCTTGTTATTGCAAACTGATCACAATTCAGTCCAGGAAACATTGCAAAGTCTAAGCCCACATCCAGATGCACTTCACTCACTATAGCACGTCAACTGAGAATATGACTAGCATAAACAATTTCAAAATTTTACTTGTTTAAGAATTTGTGGCTCAGTTATCAAGGATGTTTGGTGCAAGAGTCGAATGGTTGCAACACTGAAAGCCAACAGGGTCAGCAGTTAAATATGGCCAGTAGCCAAAAGGGTCAGAGCTGTATGCAAGAGGCTGGATTCAGAATGTCGGAGTATGAAAGAAGTGAAAGCCAAACAAAAATATTTGCATTATATAGCAGCGAACAAGTAATGAAGGAAATTGATTTCCCAATAAATGGCCAGTGTATTGTTAGGGGTTCTCCCTTAATAGTGATAATGGTACTTAGTTGTCGTGGAAGGCACATACCATGCCCAGACAACTATGCAATCCTAGTGATGTACCTTTTAGCGGGGGTGCATCAGTCACGAGAAGAACTCAATAGTCGGCCAGTGGCAGGAGGGGCCAGACCCGTGAGAGACTTCTTTCATTCCTGGATACTATGCGGGACATGCTTGTGTCAAGCACGGCAGTTGTTAGTCAACGCAAGTAAGAGGGCTCTTCACTACCTGACCGTAATGGCGGGACACCTAGCGTGGCACACCTCGGTGTTATGAGGTCTATGAACACCTCGAGAAATGTCTCCACCTAAGCTTGATGTAACTGAGGGATTTATGGCATTGGTTGAAAGACCAGAAGCGATTACCTTGCATTGATTGCACGCGTCGAGCTCGCAACCTTTGGTGTCATAATACTCTATGTTGCAGCACGGAATTGGTATCCCGATAAGACTGGTAACTACCGAATAAACTCATCAGGAGCGAGATGTCAAAGTTGAAGTTATGGTCTGATTAATGAACCTAATGATACGTGTCTCCTATGGGGACGCGTGAGCACATCCAGTAGGCGCCAACAAATAAGTCCCAAGGATATCTACCGGGCATCGCCAATAAGTCCCACAGATACAGTGGCTATCATTGACGGATTTAATCATAGCTATGTGTCAAGGACTGGTGGCCGAAGGTAGTAGGACACGAGCTATAACGAGATCACATTGTTCCGGCAATGAGAAGGACAAGCTCGAACAGCTACAGAAAAGAACGATACCTACCAGCGGAAAAATATTCTTATTTATTATTGCGTTTTTATGATACCTATACCTACGATATCTATACCTAGAATCTACTAGCTTTCTGTAGCGGCAGCCCCGCATCCTCAGTTAGTATTACTCGATAGATAACGATTACCTTCGATAACGACAACGACGTCATTGTATACGCTTTAAAGAAAGTCATCTCGTACGCCAGGAAGACTCAGCAAATCTTCGTGGCACAGTGTGTGTGGTCGTTAGCCTCGATTATAGGTCTCGAGCAATGGTTAATCATTCTGATTCATAATCTTCAAGAACAAGAGTCGAAGGCGACTAGTGAGAAGGCTCGTACACTTGAGGAAGCTCAAGGGATATCCGTCCATACGAACGAAGGAGTGTATCCCGACCGCGCCAGGAATATCTTGGGAGCTTGAGAAGTATCAACCACACCTAGAGACCTTACGGAAGATCAGCGACTGGACAATATGATAAGCAGTGTCGACCAAGAAATACATCCCGACCACGTCAGGAATATCTTGGAGGCTCGAGAAGTGTCAAGCACGCCTAGAGACCTTTTGGAAGATCCGCATCTGGATAACACAATAAGCAGTGTCAAGAAGTATCTAGAAGAGTCGAGTAAGGCACGTCGTCAGTGGCAACGGAACCGAGTAAATCCTTTGCCCAAGACAATGACCCAATTAAAGAAAGCACGGAAAATCAAGCGACTTCAAGAAGCAGGAAATAAAGCAGCTACGGAAAGAAGTCAACGACTGCAAGAAATTGGAGTTGCGGTCATTAGGAATCTTAGCAAGGAATAGGATCTACGGCCGTACGCACCAAGAAATAAACGTGGTACTTCACTAGGTACTTTTATTGAAGTGTTGTTACCCCTGTAACATGTATTTACTGCAATGTCATCCATAATCCATTGATTTTATAATATACCTACACTCCTGGTATTGTTATAAGCAATCTTTGCATGATCTTTGCTATCCTCACACATCCTGATTGTTTCAGTAGAATACTTAATTCTATCCCTTGATATAATGATTTAATGAATCCATCTCTGCTTCTTCCCACTCCAATAGTGACTCCTTCTTTGTAGTACATAATTTCTTTATTTGTAACTGATTATTGCTCCACCATAGAACAGGACTCAGCAGAACACTCTGAGATTTGAGCTGGCAGTTATCATCAAGCAAAGCTATAACGAGCTGCCAGATATTAATACAGTCAAAAAGGTAAGTGGAAAAGAAATGCTGCTTTGTAGAAGCTGGTAGATATAGACCATGTAAAGCTGGCAAGTGGTGAATGATTAAACTGGGTAGGAGATGAAAGTTGTATCTCCAGTAAAGTTGAGTAGACAATGATAGCCGATTTTCAAGTCAAGAAGGCTGGTGAAATACTAATTAAGCTATCTAGACACTGGTATTGAGACATCAAGGGAGATTGGCTGGACTTAAATATTTGAAGTTGTCTGAAAGCGAGAAGTAGTTAATAGATCTATGCTTGAAATGAACTAGCAGGTAATGATTGAATATACAAGCTTGATGTTACGTGGGTATTTTAAGTCCCAATAATTAATACAATATTTATTAGACTAAATTCAGCTGCCTGTCGCAAACTTAACTCCATGCCTTCCCAGACTCTATCCCGTGTCTTCCTTACGATACGAGGTGACCACTCTTACTGGACCATACAAGGTTGCGCTTCGGACCACACTTCGTAAGGTAATGATCCGGTCTTGATGTACTGGTGCACCTCGTCTCCAACCCTTACGATATTGCCTTATCGAGAAAGGACTCGGGAGATGCAGTTTAAACCCCACTTATTGTAGTACATAATGAGATCACCGAAAGTTCTGACCACCCTCTGGTGTATGTACTGACACAGTGTGGGATTCCCTGAACACATATAAAGCGTAGTCACATAGAGAGAATAAAGATGTAATTGTAAATGTTTGTAGATAGAATTCTTATTAGTATTTTAAGGTGTTCTTGCTGGTAATGTCTGACTGTAGATTGCTGCTAGAGTTTGGTTCTTTTCATCGTCGGGGACGATGTGAGCTTGTTATAATCGTTTGCTTATTTCAAGTTTGGCTTCCGTTTTCCGTCATGACAGGATGCTTGCTGGATAGCTTATTGCCACTAATTCCTGTAGGTTCACTTGTTCATGCATGAGTGGTTTCCAGATGTTTCGTCCCCTATTGGGCCATCCCCATGATCATGATATCAAATTCAAATAATGACAGCTCATAACCCTGTGGTCAACATCTTGCTTGCCATTTGTTCAGTAGGTAGAACATCTGATGACTTTTAGTCTTATCAGTGCTTATCGTAATTTATATTAATAGCTCTTCACTATTAATTTCCTCGCCTCGAATATGGCTATTAGGCATCGCAACAGAGATTTAATTAGCGACCAACCGATACTCCACAATAGAGGAGATTATGATATGTCTCTCACATATTTGTTTACGAGTTATGATGTTGGAATTCATGCGGTTGTATTTCAATCAGCTGGTTTGCTTCTGGCCTCTTTTTTTCAGCCAATGTCAGTTATACCTCAGACAATGCATGCTTAGGTCTCGACCTTCCTTAGATCGGGAAGTGCGGTGAGTGCTCTCTCCGCGTTTCGCAAGAGCTTCCAGATCCCGCTTACCTGCATATTACATTATAGCCTGCTGCATATGTAATTATGCGTTATCACAACATAACTATGCGTTGACTCGCTGGACAAGGTGTAATAGGTATCATCAATAATTATGGGCACTGCTGGAGGTTCTTCACTTCCCTGTTGTGGCGACATAATTGCGTCATCGGATTTGACTGTGCTTGTGCTATTGTAGACTTCCACTAATTGATCGACATGCGGCTCAAGCATTAACCCACCAAGGTCCCCTTGACTGACAAACATGATCTAGTCTCCACTAGTAGGTGTTTTGCATAAGGATATCCTCATGAGGTGTTCCACATGTACTAGCTGCTTTCAATCATGTATCATTAATGCTGCTAAGGGAGAACCCCTAACACTTGATAGTGTACAAGTAAGGCTTAGTCCAAGCCAGCAGTTGTAGTTCAAGCAAAGTTAGCAAGTGGTAAATAACTACAGCTGGCTAGAAGCTGGCAGTTGCTGATTAAGTAAAGCTGGCAATGGGTAGAATCTGACAGCTGTTGATTATCCATAATAGGTAGGTGGTAAACAAGTGAAGCTGGATAGGTAGTTACAGTTGTAAATCAATTGATGCTGGCACTTGGTGAACTAGTAAAGCAGTATAGTAGTTGGTGGTAATTGATTAAGTGAAACTGGAAAGGAGCTAGTAGCTGTTAATCAAGTTAAACTGGCTGGTGGTGATCAAAATGGTGATGGTGATGGAAATAATGGTGTTGATTAAAAAAAAAGGGTGAAGTGGTATGAGAAATTTGCATTGTTGTGTAAATAGTTATCACACATGGAAATATACAGTAACACTCCCATAACACTGCCACAAGACTCCACAATGGACCAAATTCATGGTAGGCAATCATAATATGCGGTATGCAACCGAAATATATGGGTAGCAGGCATAATAAATCTCGGTTACGGTAGCACGGAAGCTTTTCCCGACGTAGAGCTCCCACCCTCTAGGTTCACCATCATCTCTGGTTTGTTGGTTATTATGTCACGTTAGTCACATGCACACTCTGCAATTGAAGTGCCCAACCTCCTCCGATAGTCCAGAAGTACTGGGAGTGCCGTCCCGGAAACAATCTGATGCTTGAAGTCAAATGCTGGTGTCCACTTGTTAATCACTATCATGGTTGTAAACTTATTTAGCCGTTTCTGGTTTCGCCAATACTTTTTAGTAACGTGCAGTATCGACTCGATTGTTCGCGATAAGCAAGCAAAGGTCACCCACCTTCAGATCATCAGTAAGAGGGCAGGTTGAATTGTTGCTGCTAAGTTGTAAGATGCGAAGTGCATAAAATCTATTCTCAATGTCGCCGGGTATACTGCTTCCACCCGTACTGCAGCCGCAAATGCCAATGGACTGCCGTCACTTCAGTGGACGTAGTCTCGAACGACTGAGCGAAGGAGAGACGATGACTGCAGTGGGGTATGTGACAGCGCTGGGATAAATGATCCCGGATAGTAGATGATACCAGACGAGGGCATGGACGACAGCGCACAGTAGAGGAAGAGAGTAGATGAGACACGGAATAGACTGCGGCGTAGATGACAGTGCGGAGACACGAGGGCGGAGATAACACGATGGCGGAGGAGAGACAAGGGCGGAGAAATGGACTAGAGCGGAGAAGAGACTCAGCCGGAGGTTGGAGTGTTTGAAATAATGAAATTAGTTGTGGCAGTGTATTCAATGCAACACTCTAGCTGCTTATGTTAGGTCCCCGGGCGGGTGCTAGTGACCTTAGTGTTCGCTCAGACCTGATGCATAATCAGTACTCATGAGTTATAGGTCGGGCAATGAGAATATCTACTCGGTGTAGACAACGGCTTTGATGGAGGCGTGTACAATCGAGGAGTCTAGCTTGCCGTATGCGCTATGCGGGGAGACATCAGAAGGTCTGGCATGGAATAGTTTTAACGAGGTGTACATGCAGAGTGCGGAGGTATGAACAGGATCGGAGACATGGACAATGGGCGCAGATGTGTGGGAAAGTGATGAGAACAGGCGTCGACGAGGGCGAAGACGTGGACAATCTTGAACAGTGGAAGACATTAATATTGACTTCGGCGTTGACGTAGTGATGTGTGGAGACTGAGGAGACGAAGATGGAGTAGATGGGTCTGCAGGGCATTGGAGGGTGTGGAGTCAAAGGCTTAAAGAGTACCAAAGCAATTCTGATCACGCTCAAGAGGAGTACCGTAATCTCGGATATGCCGGTAGAATAGCAGGCAACTGAAAAAAAGACGCGCGATCATCATAGTGCCAAGCAAAAGCAATTTCGCAGACGCAAAGAGTTTCGTGCATACCTTATCGGTTCCCTGCCTCAGCTCCCACCTGTCAGCTCCGCGCACGTCACCGATTTCCTTTCTCTCATCCTCCACCACCGCAATCTATGGTCCAATTGTATCTAGCACACTGTTCGACTCGGACTCGATGCGCAACGTGTGCGAGCCTGAAGCCTCGCCTTCCACCTGCCTAAAGTGTACGCGTGCCGGTAAGCGCCAGTTCCATATCCGCTTCTCGCCTTACTCCTAGGACTCCCGATAAGAAACCCCTCCGAGTGTTCCGGACCGTGGCACTTCCTCTCCATCCGTCGCTCTCCAAAATCGCCCCCCATGCGACAGCTATGATCAACTCGGTACTGCACCGTCCTCACATACGCCCTCGCTGGTGGTACTACAACTGAAGCAAAGGACGTGGTGGATTTAGTGAACTCGTTTGTTTGTCGCCTCCTGGCCGACCAGCTAGAGGTCCGAACTCAGGTCAGAGATGTACCAAGTGACTCCTTGGGTTTTTCTGTATCGGTGAATCTCATCCAACTTCACTGATATGCAACTCCGCATTCCGATCGCGCCGTGATGGGTGGCTTGGATTATCAACCTGGGGGACAAGGTGCTACAATTGACGCGAAAGAAACTGTGAGTTCTGTATGTACTTCTCCTAACATTCGGCTCCCATTTGCAGTAATTGATCTTCTCTACTCCAGACCGGGAATCTCATATGTGTCCTCCCAGCTGCAATCTTCTCCGTACGACGGCTATGATAAACTCGGAGGCGGAACTACATTTGATGCAAAGGAGATGGACGAGGTGAGTGAGATGGGTCGGGATGCCCGATGGACAGTGTTCGAAACAGGCCGGTCCGGCCCGGCCCTGACATCTGCAGGCCTGGCCGTCGGGCTTTGGACAAAGCCCGGCCGCCCTTAGCGCGGGCTTGTCAAATTGTCAGCCCGGCCGGGCCGCAGTGGATTTGGTCTGCTATAGCTCCAGTGTTAACCTTGCAGTTACGATAATGGACCTTCTCCACTCCAGCCAGGAAATCTCATACACGTGCAACCCACTACTATCCTCTCCACTGCTTCGAGTGAAAGTAAATGAGCTAATACACTGTCGCTCATTCAAGTTATATACGTACTTACCTCACGGGAAATACAAGAACCTCTCTTTCCATCCACCGAACTCTCCTCTTCTTCACTCCTACGTCTCACTGCTATTCTCACCTCCGCAACACAACCACCTCCATCACGAAACATGTGTACGCACCCCCCCTCCCTCTCCCGCTCTCCCACTTTTCATCCCTCTAATTCATCAAGCTTCTAGTGCAGCAACTCCACCCATGACTCCGGTAACCAAATCTCTTCCAAAGACTCACAGTTCATGCACGGGAAGCAAGATCATGCTCCGCAAGACCCCCGGTTCCCGCTCGTCCATGACTGAAAAGCGTCGTCGCCGTGCGTGGCCGAAAGTACGCATGGAAACGCAGTCCTACTGAGCGCAGCTCGCATTCGCCATAGCCTAGGCGCATGCACGTAAAGCGTACCGAGCCGTGGCTGGAGATGAAAAATGATTTTCCAAAGCTCTATGGTTTTCCCAAGTCGGATGAGGAGAGAGTGAAGCGGGGGAAGGATGTGGAGGAGGAGGTTGAGAAGGTTGAGGGCGAGGGACAGGGCCAAGGGGAGTGAATGGGGGGTGACGATTCTGCCGGCGAAGGCAACACCAGTGAGTATGAGGCGTCAGGAGGCCCGAGAGATCAGAACGTGTGCCACATGTAGTATTTGCAACTACCTGCACCTGTGAATGCATAAGGGGCTTGGGGGAATAGCGAGCCTCTATTTCAGTAGTGTACAATGAAATATTATAATGCAAGTAGCACTGCATACGTTCCACATGAGAGGAGAAGAGACGAGCTTGGCTCCGGTTTGAGACATCCTGTGTCGTTGCAAGTTAAAATACTGCTGGGCTCAAGGTCTGGAGACTTTTGAGCGATATAGCACTGGGCTCGACCTATAGTTCAATAGTATAACAGAGCAGAGCGTAAGTAATGATAATAGTGGTGTGGTAGCGACATGTGAAATACAACGTGAGCGATTGTCAGTGCACCCTCAGAGTCTACCATCAAAAAGTTTGATGGCTTGAAAGGTTGTCAGTGGCCTCAGTGGTTGTCAGCCCGAGAAAGCGATGGCTTGAAAGATTGTCAACTTCATCACCGCCATCAAACATTTGCAATGAGTACACTGATTTTAGACCTATGGACGGAAATGCTTATCTCGGTGAGCTCTATCCAGACGTTGTGGCCCAGTCTCTATTGCTCTGATGCGCATAAACCGTTCCCAACACTGCCCCTTAGGAAATTGCACAGCTATGATGGCCTAATCAATGGTTGATGGCTTCGGTTGTAGTTAACTAGGTGTACGGTGGCCTAAACTATGGGTAACTGATGCAACCACAAATCCCTCTAACCACCCATGAGGCAAAACAGCAGTATTGCAAACTGGACAGGAATGTTCGGGTTTTGAACAGGCTGCAATGACCTCAAATTCTGATATTTTTGCTAGTGCACAGTCGAGTATTCTTTTCTCAGTTCAGTCTTCTGGACTCGTATCGCGCTGCGTTCTCCCATAACCATAAACTATTGCACAAAACAAAGGACACCGTCATCTTGTAATAAAACCAAAACGTCCTAGAACCCCACGACCCGAAAATAAGAAATATCTACCCACTTCCTTCCATATCCGCCTTATGCAATTTATATCAAACATGCGCACACCGAATCGTTCCAACACATCAATTAAACTATCGTTGTATCAACATTCAACAAATCTTCCGTTTCTATCAGGAACGAGTGGTGAAACTACAAAGTTTAAGAAAAACCATACGGTTATAATAACCAGCCAGGGGAGAAGACTTAAAATTGGCCTTAATAACTCAGCAGGTAGGGGAGGAGTTCCTGTATTACTCGTGAGCATAGTTCTTTATCAAGCGCTCGCTAAAGAGCGGTTAGGCAACAGTTAGCTAGTCCGGATTGTTGAAATACCTGTCTAAAAGTGGTTCCGAAGAATTACTCCTAACAAGAGTAAATCTAAACTCTGTTGGCGCCGTTTCTTTGACGTTTCGTATACCCAACGAAAATCTCCCTGTAGCGACATCTCGTGCTGTGCAATAAGACATATTCGTCAAGCCATTCGTATCATGTTCCAATAAGGCAGTTGAATCCATTACGAGAGCGGCGGCCGGAGAATCCAGGATAACCTGACGAGAACAGTGGCGTTGGATGGTTAACAGTATCATCCCCGCCAAACCTAAAAGTAGCTGGATCGCCAGCCAAGCGTACACCCTGGGACCTGAAATGGATGCTTGCAACATCTGGACAGGTTTCGTGGCTCGATGTGGTCGTCTTGGGGAAGGGTCGAAGACGTAATCCATTGCATCCCAGGTAGCCAAATACTACTGTCGAACAAGGGATTCAGCGTAGCCATCCAAGTTCCCCCATGTGGCTAGTGATGTTGTATTCGCGAGTGATATCTTGCTCATGACATCTGGCATTAAGTATAGAGCCTCGGTAACCCAACGGTCCGCTACGATTTGATTTTCGGCTACGGCATTTGCCTCGATGGCCCGATGGGAAACATATGTGCTTTCTGGGCTGTGGATAACTCCGGCAGTAAAATTGATGGTCCCAACCATCGCACAGCGGTCATATATCGCTACCATTGCTGGGTAGGCCCTCATTGTTGAATTAGCAATTATTCCAAACATTGACTCCAGACCTGGTAGTAAGGAACATTTTTTGGCAGAGTCAAATGATTCCATCGAAACGACGATCACAACTGTCTTCTCTCCTGAAAAACGAGATGGAGCCGGAAAATCTGTGTTACTCCCATTAGACCATCTCCCGCTGTCGAAGGCAAACGCATTTCCCAGATAGAGTGTATCGAATAGATCTCCCGTAAGACTGACATTTGTTGGACTTTCCAAGACCTCGCGGATATGTTGTGGCAGTGAGCTCTTGTACCAAGAAATTTCGTGAAATTGAATGCAAGGAATAGTGGCATCCACCACGGTGGAATTCACTGGGAGGTTGCCGTTTTGGGGGACGACATGGCGACATCCTTGATCGTCTCTGTGTTCGATATTCGACCAAGCAAGCCCTGCTAGTCCAACTGCCCGGTCCGCCATTTTTGCCCGGACGTCCTGATGGTTTTGGTACCATAACCAGTTGTCGTTTTCAAAGATTGCCGAAGTGATAGTGACATTCCCTGCATCAACTTGAACATGCACATTTTTCCAGTCTACTGCCCCCGACAGCAATGGCGTCACGAGCGTCGATGGCAGCATCAAAAGAAGTGCGATCGTGACAATCAAGCTGTACCATCCTGAGCCAATGCTTGGCGGCCACGGAACGCGGAGCGACACCATACGGTTGAATTGCAGCAAATCAAGACTGCTCTTCTCCAGTAATATGAAGGCGCACATCCAAGCCAAAATACCTGCCAAAGAGTTTGCCACCAGTCTAGCCACCACAAGCACGCTTGAAACCAAGGTTGTAATATCGCTCGCACGCCAATACGTTTTGTTGTCGCTGTAACGTCTAGCATCCGCTTGGTTCACCGTGGTTTTGTCGAGGCGGAACACGAAGAGAGAAAGACTGATTGCTAGACAGACATGAAGTGCAAGCAATCCCTGCGTCTGAATGGCTCGAATTACCCACTTTTCTCCCGCTCGTTCGACTGATTGACCTCAATAAGCGTTGTTCTCGCGTAAGGTCGAGGTGTAACTCACCTTGGGGGAGAAACTTTGCAGCACGAGCCATAATGAGTATGAGGATACAGTCTCAAGTGGCCTTCGCGTAGAATAATAATGGAGAAAAGTCAACAGAAATGGACAAACATATACAATTTGCAAACAAACAGGTGGAGGTAATAGTCAAGGTCGATGGTTCTTGTGACAGAGTTCCTGAAGCGCAACCGCGAGTCGAAGGAACAATGGAGATTTGACCAGGTGCAGTGCGGGAGTAAGAAGTAGTGATATATCACCCTCCAAGATAACAGATTACACTAGGTGAGAGATGGAAATGATGGATTGGATAGTGAAAGAGGGACCAACACGTAGCACACAATTTAGTTTGTATTCGGAGACACCTTTCATGATCCTATATTGCGGCAATCGCGAAATCGAACTTGTCTCAGAATCCCGGATCTTCGCTGGCACCAGTGTTGCAGGATCCATTGAGTAAGATCTCAAGGTTCTCGTCCATGGTAAACCGGTATTGGTGGATGCGAACAGTTCTACCTATCATCTCGCTCGCCTTGATAATTCTGAAGCTTGCTGCATGTACCGCGTGACCAAATGTTCGATATCGCGGATGGCAGAATTACTCTAATGGCTTGCAAGCAATTGTGTGGTTGAACTTGATTGGCACAATTATGCCGGGTTGTTAATTGATGCTAGTGAACTATGTTTTCGGACCTGCTAATACATCTAACACCTCATGCATACGGCCCAGGCGCCTTATTAGGGGGGCGGCCACACCAAACGAGCTGGTAGCGGGGCACCTTGTAAATCCCGGTTATTTTTTCGAAATTGCAAATTACTCAACAACCACACAATGGAGAGAATCTCAGAGAGATTAGTATAATAGACAACTCCAAGGCCTACATGTCAATCCAAAAATCAAGTCAAATGGTCCAATTTTGAGTAAGATGAAAATGTGAGTGAGAGTCTATGAAGCTGGCGGATTTTTGCCCACCTCCTAATCCCCCCTGTTTTATTACCAATTGTACATGGAATTCACTGGTAATACTATTAGTACATATACAGTATGCTAGCTGTCAATAAATGTCAGTCTTGACAGATTTGGGATGGGTGTTATAGAGATCGGTACGAGTTCTGACGTGCTGAGGTGGGAGACTGTAATGGTGAGGTCGTGTACAAGAGGTTATGGTTGCAATGGCAAGCTCTTAATGCGGCAGGGTAAGTGCAACCTTATCTCGACTGCTCGTGAGGACTTAGATCCTCACTGATACTGCTACCAACACATCTCCACCTCAGATTACTCAAGGCCATGAGCGTTACTGTATCTTGTATATTGCCACCCAGATCCCTGTGCAGCCAGAGCCAGGTGTACGTCCCCTTACACTATTATCTGTGTTTCAGTAATTAGATACATGTTGCTCAGGGGATGTCAAGAATTGCAATTTTACCCATTGTTCGACTCATCACCACTTATAAAAGAATGAAGTCACTCGACCACTACCATGCCTTCTACAAAGACTAATAGATTCCCACTTCGCAATGCAAATTACAGTATTAGTGCGGAGACCAGTCCTGCGTTGTTCGGTGATGGCACTCCGAGTCTTGCTAGTCGAATTCCCCCAATTGAACGGCAATATCCCAGAGGTCTCCCAGTGGCTGAAATCGACAAGAATTCTGATCAAGAATGCATAATTGACGAAGAGACTGATGAGCATGAAACCAACAATAAGGACAATGACGACAGTGAAGATGTTGTTCCACCAGCCCCATTACGACCAAACATCATTATCGCACATATAGTGGGGCAGTAGCAAGCTATGATAGAACGACAGGAGAGAATGATCGAATTCCTCTTCCAATACAGTACTGAACTACTATCTTGACGTGAATCCAATAGCACAAACAACACACTGGACATGACACATCCAGGATGACAAGGCAGAGCCGCACGCGAATTAGGCATGTTTCGCACCACTGTTTCCCTTGTCCTGCCGCACTGAGAGGCACCGTGTTTTAGGTGATTCTACTGATAAAGTCCAATATGTGACGGTTCACATCGGGAACTGCAGGAACCACTGGGATTCTACCCTATGTTATTGGAACATGCTCGACCCAATCACTTGGGGTCAGGTCTTACTTACCCAAGATTCCCCTTGCATTGATGATTTCAGCCTTTTCGTTGAAGAAATCCAGATCATGTTCAGCAAGAAGGACAGTACATGCAATGCAGGCACTGGACTCTACGGTTAAGTTTTGCCAAAATGACGATGACGGTGATCAGAGCTAGTGTTAGTACCGGGTCTGGTTAACCCGCCATGGGTCTGCGTTCGGACTGCGAGAACGGTTGTATTCAGTTCCAAACATGTTGAAAAACCTGACCTTCTGCATCTTGGAAGGCCAAATCCGGACCCATACCCGTCAACGCACAGGTTTTGCCGGATTTGGCTTGACAAGTCAGTTCCAATCTGCAGTTCCGGTTTTCGGGCTTTTCTTTTTATGGTCGCATTCAGATATTCTAATGCTAATGGCAAATATTGACATTGGTATATCGTTGTTCTTTTCTGACGTATTAGCCACCTTTAGAATCAAAACCCAGAGAGAAACGCTCTCTGGCCCATCCCGAAAATGAGAGTCAATGGCGAGTCACTGCTTTTTGGTATTGCATTTTGCGTAATCTGAGTAGTGTTAGCACCGGGTCCAAATCCCGGTTCGGTTCCGGATCCGGGTCCAACCCAGAATCAGACTGTTGCAATGGGTTTCCACACGAAACCCGCTCTTCAAAAGTCAACATTTGTGGCTGTAATTAAGCATTGGAGTTCTCATTGTATCGCGACATAATGTATATGCAAAATATGCAGTTTGATGCGCTCTTTCATCTCCCGTTCTCCGATTTGCAATTGGAACAATTGTGGTGGAGTTGCGATGGAAACCCTGTGAATTTGGGGTGATTTTCGGATTAATGTCAAAGCGACTCAATGAATATTAATCCGCTCGCAAATCTGAGAATGGGAGATGATTTAGGGCATCAATCTGAATATTTCACATATAGATCATGTTGCGATACGATCAGAAGCCAAATACCTAATTGGAGCCAAAGCTATAGGAACCGTAAAATCAAACAGCAGTCCAGTTCCAACCCGACCCCATACCCGGTGGGTACCACTGTTTTCCGGGTAACAACCCCGGACTGGGCCATCCGGTCCGCTGCCAAACCCGGACTGTAGCCGGATAATCCGGAACCGTTGCTAACACTCAATCTGAGTAATAATTGGATGCAGACATTCATAAATGAGATATAGGCTGCATTTATCAGGAAAAGAGAAAGTGACACTCTCACTGCCCCATTCTAAGAATGAGCGTCAACGGAACATCAACGATTATTGGTCCTGTCAGTCAGGTAAGTGAAATGTGAATTAGGTGTTGCTATATATCATTACAGTATTGGCTGCTTTTATGGGCAAAGGAGAGAGCTAAGCGCTCTCTGCCCCATGTTATCATGGAGCGTCAATGGAGTGACAACGATCTTTGGACTTGCATCTTGGGTAATGCAATTGGCGAATGATCACAGTCATCTATATACCGGGAATTGGCAGCCCTTATAGACTGATAAAACTGAATGTTCCCACGACAGCCTCCCAGACAACCACAATTTGGTTCATTTTCAAAGCTACACCTCAGTGATCCCAAGCATTTTAGCCTATAAAACCGGTCATATCTTGGTATATAGCTATCAATTGCAACATTGCACTTTGATTAACTATGATGCAAGCCCAAAAATCTTTCATGCTCTGTTGACCCTCATTTTTATGATTGGGCAGGGAGCGTGTTGCTTTCCTTCGACACTACAAAGGCGACCAATAGTTGCAGTATGCATCAAAATGGCCAAGTCTGTGATAAATGACCTGACTTAAAGGAACAAAAAGCATTGACGGTCTGTTGACCCTCAGTTCCGAAATCGGGCAGGGAGCATGTCGCATCCACTTTTGCCTATACAGGCAGCCTGGTCGTCCTGTATGAATCTCTGTGACTAATCGCGCTGCTGAGTAATCATGATGCCAAGCCAAAAATTGTTGATGCTCCATTGATGCTCATTTTGCCACAGGCTGATCTGCAACATAGAACCATTCTCTTTGGCATTGTATATCACTCATGGTCTTGTGGCAGCTGTTCTGTTCAGTTCATGTATGTCCAGCTTTATTGCTACATTGTTCTTTAATGATGCATATAAATATACCCTTTAAAATATACTTTACAGTGTCTGCTAATAGAAAATAATGATTATACTCAAACATCCCGTGTCCTTCAGTCAACTCTCATATTGTCTGGCAAAGTAGCTCAATAGGCTGCTCTCGTTATCAAAATGGCTGTCAGCTGCATTACCACGCAGCTGTTAGTGTGCCAACATGTGTATGGACCATCATGGGTCAGCAAATCTGAAATACAATGTTTATCGTGTATGCGATCCTTGCCATAGTGATATAGATTGAAACATTCACCCCTGGGAAGAGGAGAATTGATATACACATATCCAGGTGTCACACCATCTGTTTCGGAGCGCTCTTCGTCTTCAGATGGTGCAGGTGGCGTTCCAGGGCAATCTGGCGCCCATCGTGGTGGAGGTGCACCCATTTCTTTGTGCCTCCAGCATGCGGGTAGATCTTTTGCACTGCCCTTGGGACACAGAAGGCAGCTGTCCATTCGATTTTCGCGAACCATTGCTGGCTATCATTCAATTGCAGCCTTCAGCGTGTTGTGCTCAGGAAACACTACTCCCCTCTGCTTCTCTTCCCAGACTTTGGTGTGGTGTTTCATAAATAGTTGTTGTATTTCCTCGATGCCCGCGCGTGAATACCCTCTTATGGCCATATTGGCCAAATTCAAGACAAGACGCATGCCAGACTGTTCAAGCTGTACCCACCCTCCTTGTTTTGCCATTGTTGCTGGCATGTTGAAAATCTACAGGAAATTTGTTGCTGCTTCTAAAGTGATATTCAGATATTGGCTCAACCATATATGACTCCATAGCCTTCTCCATGGTCTTGAAAGCCGGTTTCGTCCAGTCCCACAGACGTTTATGAAGAAATTGATCTACAACAGTCCCAGAACTAACAATATCATAATAATGTTCAATTCCCCGGACTGTGCAGAGAATTTCCATGGTCGACAATGGAGGTTTGCCTTTATCTGAAACGGTAACTTGGTCATGTAGCTCGGTACATCCACCAGCCGTGCGTTATAGGGATAGTTGACCATCATTGCGACTCATATCGATTGAGTCACATCCGAGCGCATGCTGCTCCATATTCTTGCTCCTTCCTGTTTTACGTACCTTTTTTAAATTTGCGTCCAGGGTCATATTTCAGGTGGCTAAGATTGCAGCATTTTTGTGTACAAATTGGTATCTGCGTTGATTCTGTGTCTCGCCAGGTGGCGCTTTGCTTGATGCGGCTGACGTTCGGCTTGATTTGGCTCCAATGGCACCTCGTTGAAGTGTTTCTTGAGCAATGGCTGGCGATTGTAGTACGGTGTGGAAGATGATCACGAAATCAAGTGGGACGTGCTGCAAATTATGTAGTGAGCTACAAGATACAATGGAATGAGTGACAGCCAACTTGCATTGTCAATTCATACCGAATCCTACTGCGTATAGTTGCACTGCTTATAGGTGCAGCGGATACCAACAGTCAAACAATTTGCAGTAAGTTGGTCCAATACTATTTCTTTGTTTACCGGAATACATCGAGACGAATGACAGCTGATACCTGATGTTGGATACATTGAATAGGGACTATCTTCAACGGAAAGGAAGTCTGGTGATGTATTTCTCAAGACATTGCCGGGATCTTACATGAATCACACCACAAGTCTCAAGTCATAATGTACTCTCATCATGACTGTTCCCAATGAAGGGATGATCAAAATAGTGATTTTTCTTTGTTCGAATTGGTCAAACCTAACAACCTTGTCAAAACAGACATATGTTGCCTCTATGTGGTCAATTTCTTGTAACATCCAACATCTCGCCCAACAACAAGGTCAACCCATAATGCAATGGGCAATGCTCCGAAAAATAACCATTTGCCAATTCCGGCGGGCAAATATTGCGAATGGAGAACACATTCCACATGACTACGTCATCAAGCGACTAAAGGCATGAGTGGCTGGAACGAAGAAAGAGTCCGAGGATTGGGAGCATTGAACAACTTACGATCCAACATGAAGCTTGCGGGGGAGACATGATGGGAAACACACTTTTTAAGCAACAAAGACAGACATCAATGGATCAAGGATTGTGTGCAGCGATAGAGTGCAGTGGCAACAATGCGAGTTCATGATGCAGAGAGAGCGAGGATGCAACCTCAGCAACAACCCTAGTTTCCGTCTGAAACACCCGGGTGTTCTGGACAGCTATGACGGCTCTGGCGGAACCTCGTGCCCTGGGACAGAGAATCAGACTCGACCGGTCGCCCAAGCGACGGGTCTCATTGCATACCTCCCTTGCGGCGGTTATTATACCATGCCTCTGATTCTTGTGACGCGTTGCATTGTATATTATGCTTGCTGCTCCGGCGTTAGGCTTCCTTTACTTTGCGTCCAGAGTGTAGTGACGTATACGCTCCATCGGAACGACACGTATGTTACACTCTTCGCAGGGGTTGCAGTTATGCAGTAGCCATTTACACAATGCCTGGCGATGTTTATGCCTTTCTTCGGCCGATAGCCACATGCCGCACTCTCATTTATGTTTAGCTTTGAGATTTTGTCACTGATTGCAATACAGTCTTCACTTCGCATACATCGCTTGCTGTTGCATTGGCTCCACCATTATCGTATTTTACCCGTCTGAAATACACTGTCCAATCTTCACACTCTCTAGTACTATGCCCTCGGTCCTCCACAGTCTGCGTTAATCCATCATAGGCTTGCGATGCTTCTTCATCCTCATCCGCATCCGCATCATTGCCATCCTCACCCCCATACCTGTCGACAACACTGGTTCCCAGGTCAAACCTCTCGAGTTCAGTCGTGGCCCGTCGTGGCCGGCCGGCTGTGGGATTGGCATCGCTTTTGTCACCTTCATTTTTGCGATCCCCGCTGCCCCCTGGCATCCCGAAATGTAGTTAGTCATCCGTGCAATTGTTGTTTATCGGGATGTTTGGGTCAGTGCTTCTGATCTCAGGTTCCTCAAGCGCCACTTCGGAGGTCAAATAGTCAAGAAGAATAGCATTGTCAACACGCGCTGCTTCCACGCTGATCACCGCGGTAGGCGTTGGGTTCTCCGCCTGCTGGATCTGACACATGACTGTGGCAAGAATGTTGTTATACACCCTCTGCTGGTAGCTCTCCGGTAGTGTGTTCCAGGGATTCATCATGAATGTATACGTGTCTGCAACGCGAGGCGGGGTTAACAACTTGGGACCCATTACAGCGCAGCAGGACGCGACCTTACTACCATCATTTTTGCAGCTGAAGTAGTTCGAGCGATCAGGTCTGTCCGCTTTCAGCTTTGACTTGGAAGCTTTCGGATGAACACCTTTGTCATTTTGCCACTCCAGGAGCGCATGGCGCAACGCGGTGCAGGTAAACATGATCAGTGGCGAGGGTATACGACTGCCCTTGTCATCAATCATGAAATTACAAAATCCATCTGCATACTTACCGCGGTTATTCCCCCGATCATAAAATTTGATGTAGATAAACCGCGGGATTGCTTCTGCCAGGAAGTAAAGTGTACACTAGCCACTTGTGATCAGCTTTCGACTGTCTCTGCGTCGGATCCGGCCCGCGTACACCACCTTCCACATGCTCTGCGATAGGAAAAAGATACTTATTGTCTGGCAGAAGGGAATCAATCAATTCCAAATGCTCTGTGGCGGATTCAAGCGGTGGAGATCATCAAGCTCTGCTATATTTTCCTATGCTGATTGAATAAAATGGGATTTAACCTTATCGACTTGTGCTCGAACTTGGAACCGTTTGAGTGTGTAATATTCAACGTGGGCCGTTACTTCAGCATACCTCTTTCATAATCTCCTTTGAGTGTGCCTTGAATGCTATGGACCAAAAGTTGTTTTGCTACATTGCGGTGTTCCAGTACGTCTCTATTATCTGCCAGTGTGGGCCTTCAGCTAATGCTTTCGAAACGCGTCGCATTGCATAACTTACTGTCTCCAAGTCACTTGCACTCATAAACGGCCATCTGTTCCACATGTAGAGCTCCAGGAGTCTGCCCATTGCAATCACAAGACGCGTCATGTCTGAGTGACCAAATCGATGGATGCTGCGACTGGCTGAGACCATTCATCGAGGTGTAGACCCTGCCTGTGGTTGCAATTGCCGCTGCCCCTGTCTCTGATTCTTTTCAGTAGCTCGCTTTCAGAGTGGATTTGTAATGGTCACGCGGGCTTCTGGATCAGGGATGGGGGTAGGCCGGTTTTCAAGACGTTGGAGAGGAGTGGGAGTGATAACAATACCGGATGTGGGGCTGGATACAACGCAATGAGGTGAGGTTCCTCCGGGTGCTGGTGCGCTATTAATGCTTGTACCTGGAGTGGCGGTTGGAGTATTTGTTGACTGTCGCTGTGTAGCGGACGGGGTAGAAGTCACTCTTTGATTGATATCTGCAATGTGAGAATTGTTCAGGAAAGATGAGGGGGTGGAGGTCTGACCTTGGATTGTAGATGGCACAGAACTCTCTCCTTGGGAGAAATCCCTCTCGCCAACCTGTATGGAAACGCGTCTCTTAGCCGGCGGAATGTGTGAATTCCTCGAAGGTCCACGCTTTTGTTGATTCTGACGATTAGCAAGAGTTCGAACATTTCGTACGACCGGAGTTGTGTCAGGGTGTGAGCTTTGGGAATTCATAGTCCAATATAGATGTTCGACGTTATGAATGTAGGAACAATTGTATGTGCATGCATGTGCAACGGCAGGTGAGGTAGACTCCTATTTGAGCGACCTGGAGGGTTTCGACAAAAAGAGGAGGCGCAGTGTGGACCTCACTAGACTCTAAACCATGACAATACTCAGTGAGAAGATCGCTTAAAAAGCATTCAATTATGGGGTTAACTGCGATGAGATTAAACTCAGATTAAACTCAGATTAAACAGAGCATGGATATCCACTGTTACAGTAACGTCTGAAGGTCGATTTGCACCGCTTCAAGGATGTTTATGCCATCATCGCGCGATTATCATCGTATTGCACTCGTTCTTGGGAAAATACTTCGAACCATTGATTGTGTATATCTTCATGTTCCCGCCGGAAATCCCCCCTTGGCAGAGCTACTAGCATCGCAAAGCGAAAAATGACGTATTCTCTATCCTACGACATCAGTTGAGTGTGCTTTTTCCACTGCCAGGCATTGGGAGCTGTGTTGGATGGTTGCAAAGTTGGGACAACTTGAAAATAATCAGTTTGCTCCGGGATGCACGAGGTTTGGGCAGTAAAAATGATGTATGATTCAAATGCAATGAGTGGCGTGGTAAACTGCCCTCTCCGTGTGTACTAAATCTCGGCTCGAGGCTTGTTTTTCATGAGGTGCCTGGTAGTTGTGCAAGATCAAGGCTGGGCCGTTTTGTGTTCGTTAACCAACAAAACGAACAAGTTCAACCTTGAACCAAGAAATCGCCGGAACTCGAGTATATATATCCCTTGTTCCCGCCTACACCTCCTTTCTCTTTTCCTTCCGTATTATACACACCGACAGCATCCTGATCTCGACATCACATGACTTGCACAAAACAACACCTCTCATTCCAAAACACATCCGATAACCTACACAACTTTGAACTTTCCCTCTGTTCTTCCTTCCGCTACAACTGTATCATAATGCTAACGTTTCCGATGTAGATTCATTTTGATCCCACAGTGATGGCACCAAAAGGCAGTAGCAAAGGAAAGGGGAAGGCTAGGGCAAAGATGCGGATATCAGTTATAAATCGACGCCTGTCGTTGGATCGGGAATGTATACAGGACGCCATCTCGGAACATATCCGTGGACTCATACGGATATACAATCTTTGCGGCGTCAAGGATGAGAGGGCATGGGACCTCTTTTATGGTATAATCTTTCTTGATCCAGTCACGACTCGCCACTTTTCACGATTCCAGCGGATGTGGCCGCACAGCAGGAGCAGGAGTTCGCCTTTTCGGGAGTGGTGGCCTGCCTTCCGCTCATACATGGGGCAAATGTTTGACAAAACCCGCAACCAAATGAACAATTGGAGGTGGGACAATCACTGTGCCTTTGGGGATCAAGTCGATCACTCCAATCAGCAGACAACCAGCTCGGGGAAGGTTCAACGCACCGGGGTGCTTTTCTCTTGGTATGGTAGCGATGATGTCAGGGCAAAGATTGAACCGCCAAGCTGTCGGCAGTAGAAACCAGGCGACTCCCTGGGCATTAGAACACTGAATTGGGATGAGATAATCGACCAGGATGATGATGATGACAACTGAGCGGATCCCGGTGGGCCGAGCTGTGGAAGGCGCCGTCCTGGCGATGGCAACGACAATGACAACGGCGAGAGTGGGGAGGACAAGCAGGGCGGTGAGAAAGGGACCGGGAAAGGGAAGGGAACAAAGGATTGGAATGGGAAAGGGATGGCGACTGAGAACGGGAAGGGGAAAGGGAAGGGGAAAGCGAAGGGAAACGGTAAAGGGAAAGGTATTGTTTAACACAACCCAGGAGGAGATGATATCTCTCATGCCGTTGCTTTGCAGTTGCGGAAGGAGATGTCAGAGGCAGACTTGGACACGGAGGGCTAACTAGAGCGGGTATATTTAGAACCGGAATCATCGCCCGATGAATCAATTTCCTCAGATGATGATACCGACTCTACCGAGTCGGATGGCGACTATGACTCAGAACTTGATGTGGATATGAGCATGGAGGATGATGTGGACTCACCTGACGGCGTTGAAATTGACGGCGATGTGGTTATCGAAAGGGACGGTGAAGATGGGGAAGATGAACAGGAGGATGATGAGAGGGAGGAGTAGGTGGTGGATGAGGATGAGGAGGAGTATGAGGATAATGGCAAAGAACCTCTGACGATTGGCCTGGGAGAGATGGTAAATACATCGGCTGACGATGTAGATACCATGGTAGACGATGAGCCAAAAGCGCAACCTGAGCAGGGTCAGGAGATGCGTGAGCATACCCCACGGCCACAACCTATGGCGCCTGCCCCGCGGCCAAACAGACCAGAGCCTCCCCGACGACGAAGAACTCCGGAGACTCATACCCTCTGTGGGCTGGAGTTTTTGTGCCTTGGGACAGCGCAAAAACCTCGCCCAGCGGCGCAAACTCTGCGAGAAGCTGAGGCAGCCTGAAACACCTCGGATGTCGATCTGGAGCAGCAGCTACTCAGCCAATCGGCAGGTTGCGACATTCTCCCCGATGGCCCTCTCCCAGATGTCCCTCTCCACGATGTCCCTCTCACCGATGACCCTCTCCCCGATCTCCCTCTCCCTGATGTCCCTCTCCCTCACGCAGGCCCAGATGGCTCAGTTGACGAGGAGTGAACCAGTCCTCGCATTGCAGAGGAGGCGTGCGTTTGGATCAGAGTCGGGTTCTTGTCTTGTGAGTATTCTTCGCTGTAATCTATTGATCTCAGGCACTGGTTAAGGCATGGGTGGAGGTGTTTTGTGCGTTGGGGTTAGGTTTGCGGGCTTGTTTGTTTCCTTTGTTCTAATCTATGTATCTCAGGCATTGATTATTACACACGTCGCGAGGTTGTTGAATTGCTCAGTGTTTATTTTGTATTTATTCATAATATTATGGGACATCACACATGCCGTGTTTTTGCAACTACTGGCGTGATGGTGTTGAGGCTCAATAAATCTCTCACGTATTGTAAGCTTATACCCACACCAGACTGCTTACGCCCAGCAACAACTTTCGTCCCAGTTTACAGTAAATACTCCACTCGTCCCGTGTCGTCGACAATGCCGGAGAAGACCACATTCCGTTGCCCTGACTTTTCACACCGAAAGAAGTTCACCTCAGATATCTGGGGACTTAAACATCTGAAATTACACCATCCTGAACATATTCAAGTTGCAAAGAATCTGAATTTTTGCAGCACGCCCCGACGCGTTGAACCTGCTCAGCGTCGTGGATTCAACCCTAACAAAGATTCAGTCGAAGACTTGGACGCGTATCCCTACCTCGAATACATTGAAAACATCGCAGACTCGGAGTCTCACCCACCGCCAGCTGGTCTGCCGCGGATGGAAACATACCCCGGTGCCGGTGCTCCACTGAGCGATTACATTGCTGAGGCATGGGAATGCGACGCTCAGGGTTTCCTTGGGACGAACCTACAGAACAATCCCTACTACCCGTTTGCGATGTGTGAAGAGTCCAAATATATCCACTGTGGGATCAAGAAGAAAGGCATGAAGACGTTCTATGACAACCTGCCGATGGAAGAAAACACCGCTCTGCGTTGCCTAAGCTTCAACAATGGGGATGGCATCCAGACACTCGTGGCTAGCATGGCAGATGATCTGGCTCTTTGGGAGTGGGAACTACACACTCTCGAGGATATGAGATTGAATTGGAATCACCAACGCCCTATCAAATACTGGAGTCGAGATATCATCAGAAGCATGAGATGGTTGATGCGGCAGCCAGCGTGGGCCGAGCATTTTATTTACGCCCCTCCGCGTTGCTGTAACAGCGATACGCCAGCAACATTCCTCTATACCGAAATGCACACTGCGGACAGGTGGTGGGAGACACACGTAAGGAGAGATACTCCAGGATAATACTCCAGGATAATAACGTGCTAATCGATGTTTAGGCAACGCTCAGGGTGGGGGATACACTGGTTCCCTTGATCCTCATGTCCGACGGAACACATCTCTCGAATTTTGCTGGCGACAACAAAGACTGGCCTGTAGATATGACAATTGGCACTGTATCTTCGAAGATCCGCCAGATGCCCTCAACGCACAGCGTCATGATGGTCCCTCTGCTGCCGATTCCGATCAAGAACCACAATATTCCCCAGACGCGGCAGGATAAGCAGTGGCAACCAAACAGAGAGGTGCTGAACGAAGTACTCCGGCGGTCACTCCAGCCTCACACCTTCAAACACAATCCCAGCGCCCAGTGCGGGTATTACAACGTTTTCTGTGCATATGGCAACTTCAGGCATTGCAAACCGGTTTTAGCTGCATGGCTTGCAGATTGCCCTGAGTATAGTGACCTACATCATCACGAGTGGCATGGTTGTTTTTGGTGCGAGTGTCCAAAGAACGAACTTGGAGAATATGTCCCTCCTGACAAGCTACACCCCCGGCGTGATCGCAACCTATATTGAACGCTCAGCGATGCCAACACCAAGGCAGCCAATGCCGAACTCTCGTCGCGCCATGTTCACCGAGGATTCAACGTGTTTCGACATATTCCCTGTATCGTGAGCGACCTCCCTAAGCACAACCTCCTCCATTCAATGCAGATCGGGATGCTTGATCACCTCCAGAAGTGGATTTTCCACTTCATGGAGACGCACGAACGTGTAATGGCACGGCTGCACGTGACTTGTCCAGGGCCGGGTAATACCCGCTTTATATAGTGGGCTCGCCACGAGCCTTTGATCTCTAGCGATAATCTTACTATAACTACCTTTTTACTACTCTACAATATTGACATCCACGTGTGCAACCGTATCTACTGATATACCTTCCTACGAGGCCATACACGGGCATATGCCTTTACACTACTATCGCTCTTACAATTTCAGATACGTTTCGGATACTGGATTTCATGAATTACCCCTTTCCGACCCATCACGACACGCGAACTACGCGCGAGATATCATACAGATTTGGGAGCACTGATCGCAGAAGCGAAGTGTCTTGATAAGTCTTTCGAATTGAGGTTAACGGTAGCAGAGACCATTTCGTGCTGATTCCAGAGGCCAATCGGCCAGAGATACGTCACGACACCTACGAATGAGAAATCATACGGACTTGAGATCTACGAATTGCAGATACAAAAGAGACATGAATTGTCCACCCAATCGAGGTTGACAGTAGTACAGACAATTCCGAGTTGATTCCAGAGGCCAACCGGCCGGGAGACGCATCAGCGACCAAGTCAGTTAAAGTGAATTGGAACGAATTCATCATACGAGAACTCGAAGGTTATCAATTGCAGCATCGATGAGATTCGATAAGTTACCTTCCACTTGAGTCAATTCACGATTACAGGGACGATTACAGATCCCATACGTCCACGAGAGTTGCGTCACCGGCAATGCCGAAGCTGGCCGTTGTTCAAAGCCGGTTTACGAATTACGCGGGATTCACGTTGATCCACATCGCCGACGGCAGTTCCAAACGCAATTAACTTCGGCATGACTCAATGGGATTATCTACGTTACGGATGATGTTAGGAGTTCACCGCCGCGGTTAGGGAAGTCTTACAAGGCTATATACGGTCAGCGGCTATGCAATAATACAACTATGATTACCGATTTCTTTCGTCTATTGATGGGCAGAATTCAAGATAGTGGAACAGCGATCGCAGATCGTGTGGCAGCTCCGTCAGCGAAGTATAATAATCCCCGGATGTTCTAAAGTGGCTAGCAATTACGATTCGAGATTACCTTTGTCAATTATCGCAATCGGCACCTGATTAGACGACCGAATTGGATCGTCATGCGAAGAGAGGAAGCCATCTGCCCCAACTATATTCAATTCCATCAAACATACGCCAACGAGCGAATACGGATGTGCCCATACGATGGCATACGAAGAAGGCTTTTAGGATTGCAGTGGAGATGATGTTTATTTGTAGCCGGGATTCTCAGGATCCACGGGGCTACCGGAGGATGGACCGTCTGGGCACTCTCAGGAGACCAGCGGATTCCGCATGTATTTAAAACAGCACAGAGAGGTTCAATTGATGTGTTGTATCCCCACGTGGGAATGGACAGTATTTGGTTGTCAGACACTCCCAATTGGGTGTGACAAGTATGTGATGCGCTCGGTGAGCTTATTCGTACACATGGTGGCAGCCGCGGTGAATACACTGTGAGCTGGAGTGATAGGAATTACCTTGGTACCAGGCCAGGAATCCTAATGTCGACATGCAAAGCATTCGACTTTTGGCTCTGCAACCCCAGGGTGAGCGGAAGAGGTGGCAGTGGACCGTGCAGGCCATCAAGTATGCCCCGGGAATGTACCTGGATCACGGCTAGGGAGGAGGCGTGTTCCGAATGAGGTGGCGGTGTTCTGGATATTCTAATACTTGGAGCCAATGCCTTTGACGATCAACTGGCCAGTGAGGAGGTCGTTTGGACGTTCTTTCTAAGAGTGGGAGTTCGTATAGGGCTGCTGGGAGTGACCGTGGAAAGCATCACTTGTGGTGAGATAGGCACCAGGCACTGGACGGGCGAGCAGGGAGCAGCGGCGGCAACGGCCAGAAAAACGTTCCTAAGGGTATACTCGTGTAAACGTTGTCGGCACACCGAGACACGAAGGGAGTACTGGACGGCGGGGCTTGGCTCTTCCATGGGCGAACCGTTTTAAATCCGGGCTCCTGGATATTCCTCCTTACCAGTCCATATATATATATTACGAATTGAGAACTAACGTTTGCAGATGGAGCCGGTACCACGACAAAGATGGTGCCTACAGACGCTGGAGGACTTAACCAGCGATATACGGAGATTTCATGGAAGTTTTCAGCAAAGCCAAGGGGGAGACACTCCCGCCGCATCGGTCAATTGACTATAAAATTGATTTAGAGGCCGGCTACAATTTGCCATATGGGCGGATTTACAACTTCTCGGAGTTGGGTGGAACGATATTCACGCAAATGCGTGGATTAAGATCACGTGCTCAAGAGGCCGGATCATGGATTTGGACTTAAAGATCCCATGCCATATGGACGGATCGATGAGTGGGTATTTTCTTATGATGGACGATATGTCACCGGATGGATTA
>Ga0307515_10003476_pt1 | contig 33120 bp, 39 predicted proteins | sample 17_EM_MG_FD_194513 | JGI IMG/M metagenome (GOLD analysis project Ga0307515, IMG submission 194513) | Populus trichocarpa ectomycorrhiza microbial communities from riparian zone in the Pacific Northwest, United States - 17_EM | ecosystem: Host-associated > Plants > Roots > Unclassified | place... | reverse complement strand
GCGGAAGACGCTCGAATCCACTTACGGGGAATGTTGGGTTCTGTTTCTTGTACTCATCCAACAATCCCTGTACTTGGAAAGCCAAAAGTTTAGTACAAAAGTCGGTATCCGCCTCTTCATATGCTCGCGCCTGGGCGCCGCGCGCGAGGTTCGTCCTCCATCGGCTTGCGGCGTCTGTGGGAGGTGGGGCGGCGCGAGTTTGTTCGTTAGGCTTTAGAGCACCCAAGGGTTCGTGATTAGAAGGCACATAGTAGCGGATGTACGGGAATTCGTTCAGACTGATGCACACGTTGGCGATCTTGGTGTCCGTGAGTTAAAAAGCTGATTTGAGATGTACGTGACAGGCTGACCATCTTAGAAACAAACTTGATATCCTCTTCTAGCCTCTCGCGTGATACCTTGAAAGCGGTTTCCGTCTTGGGTGGGCTGTACAGACTGAAGAATTGTTCTGGTAACTTCAGCGAGAACGCCTGTGATTCTATCGCTGCGGCACGTCAAAACAAAAGCCAAACACAGGACGGGGTTCACGTACGCCAGAAATTGAGGTACAGATCTTTAACACCCCTCAGATGCCTCTCCGCCGGAGAGCTCCCAAGTTGCGCAAGGAGTTGATCCGATATTGCTGTTTGCGCAGATGGGTCACTTGCCGTGAACCGGACGTGTGATTCCGAGGCTACGTACGGTCGGTGAAGAAGAGATGGGCGGCTGAGTACTTCTCATTTCCAGGTGTAAAATCGCGGATGACACGTCGGATATTTTCTGTCGTGGGCATCAAGATGTAGACAGCCTCGAGGGATTGTGGTTCTCGATGGTTCGTGATAACTTCGATGACTGAGTGGGATGCACCGTGGCGCACGAGTAGGACATGGATGACATGGCAGTGGACGCATCAGTATCAACCACATTCGACGAGGTGAAAACGACTCAACGAGTGACGTTCTCTTCTAGGATATCGTATTGCTTGAGAACAGTGTTGATGAGCCGTTGAGAATGTTCGTCCACGACGAGGACCTTCCATCGTTGAGGTGTCTCCACCGACCGAATGGCTTCCAAGTACTCTAAAATCGCATAATCAAAGCGGGGCCCCAAATCAGCAGACCAGTCTCAGACAACTAGTGCATACAATATGCGCACTTGAACGAACGGTGTTGATCAAAGAGGACATTTGGGATGACGATGGACGGAAGGAGCGTACAATTGTCCGTGGGAGACGAGCGCCCAGAGTGTCCCCCCGGCGCTGCCGCTCTTCGTCCCCTCGGGCGAAGTTTCTGGCAGTGAGAACTTCTCGCCATTGTGCTACTGAGTCTCTTTTTCTGCGGGTGGTTGACAGGTGGAACACTCTCTTTGCCAGGCTTTCGACTTTGGTACACGCACCCTGCTGGCTTCCGGAATCTCCCCGGGATCACTGAGCGACTGCTGATTGAGTTCCTTTCACGCTAAACTGTATTTCCGGTGCGCTCTGCTGCCGTACACGCGGTCTCCGGCACACACCTTGGTGTTATTTACGGTCTTTATACATGATCGAACCTTCAGGCATCAAGCTATCAATACCGCCACCACGACGGTGATACAAGGCAAGACTAAGACTTGCATTTGTGGCCACTCAAGTACTCACGTGGCACACTTACGAAGTCCGAAGGTGGAAAGGGGAGCTAACTATCCTGGGAATGGTAGTCCATTACGGGACTCTTCGAGTCGGATTGGGAGAAAGGATTGAAAATAATTGGATGCCGCAGTCGAGTCCTGGAACACTCCTCGATCGCGAGGGAGGAAGAACATTCAGAACTATAGTCCGCGCAGGATCCGTGAAACCAGCGAGTCCCACGATGAGCTGCTGCAGCCCGCTGAGAGTTGGAAGTGTCGCGATTTTGGAAGATGGAAGCGAGCGAGGAAGTTGGGAGTGGCTCAGATCAACTTTTGACTCTGCACAGACGTTTCAGTGCCATGAACATGATTCGGCTTGGGAGGTGCCACCGTACGGATCTCAAGATCCTCGCAGAACACTCGGCCAAAACAGAGTGTTCACATGATGTAAAGATGCTGCGCTCAACCCCTAGATAATGAATCGGCTAAAAAGCTGAATGGCAAAGTACGAATCACTAACTACGTGCTTCGTAACATGAGCTCACAAGGGCGGTGGACGGGGGCTGTCCCACCACGGCACAAATCCTGCGTTGAAAATCGAAACTCAGCACGTCTGCCAAGTTACCGCTGTAGAAAATCGTGGATCGGGATTGTACGGTATTCCGCCTCGAGGGATGGGGAGGTGCACCTTTCCGGAACCCGCGAAAATAGGTGGGGAGGTCGGTTGGTTTGCCGAACAAAAAATTTCCGGATGTTGCTCAAGGTTGGTCAGGATCCGAACGTGAACGACCGACGGGGCCCAAATTAGAGGTTATAGAGGAGATAGATGAGAGGGCGCTGGGGTGGATGTGAACGATTGTGAGGAGTCCAGACATCCAGGAGGCAAAGAAACTTTTGGATAGAACCCCCTGGGTTGAGAAAGAATATGGCCTCTCTCCGGGCACGACCGGCGACCAATCACCGACACGGGACTCTGTTCTATTGGTGCATTCTCTCCATTCCTCATCGTGGCCAGATCCGACTCACCCACTTACCCAGCAGTACCTACGTTGTCTCGTCGCGACGCACCACACATCGTGCGCGTGAGGTCTCATCGCCTTTCCAATGGTCTCCACTGCTCCCCGGCCACCTGCAGTCGGGAAGAGCCATCGTGAATGGGGCAGTGACCCTGCGTACAGTATGCTGAGAATGTGCAGTGTCGTCCTTTTCGTCGCGCCATTTCCGTCTGTTCCAGCATGCCAGAACCAGCCTGCAAACAATAACTGGTTGTGATTCCGGAAGTTTCGGTGCGCTTCGAAAAAACAAACGATCAAAAGGCACTGCTATCCCGAATGCTTTGCGCTGACTATCAAATAAAGTATGGAAGTAATTCCAAGTCCTTGGAGGGACTGTAGGGTTCCACGCAACTTTTCATCTCCCGAGCGCTTCCCATCGTTCTCTCCTATCTCAGATACCACATCACCATAACGGATGGATTCCGCTGGCATCGGTACGCCAACACGAGTTCCTGGATCATTGTACATCGAACTTGCCGTTCCGTCGCTCCATGTTGCAAAAGAGCCGTCCCGTGACCAATGAGACAAAAGCTCTTGGAGATTTTGTTGGGGAATTTGCTTGTGCCCCTCCGACACCCAAATTCTTTCGCCCCCCACCCATCAGCGCTCAGAAATATACCCAACGATGCTCAGCTGCCTCCTGACGATTTCAGCACTTACTGGACTAGCATTCTGCGCCACCGGCGACGAATACCTCCAGGCCTGCAAGACGGCCGAAACTGTGATATCCAACGCGTCCGGTGTCTACTATCCGGGTGAGTACGACTACAAGCAACTGTTGTGGTGGAAAGGTTAGGGTTCATGGGTGGACAGGCGACCCCCTATACACCAAAGGAGAATACCATTTTTTCGCATCTAGCCAAGACAGTCCTGCGTGCGTGGTGGAACCTGGTACCCCAGAAGACGTAGGTAACATCGTGTGTCCATTTCAATCCACACCCTTCGCCACCTTCACTAAGACACACCACCCCTTCTGGTGACCAGCTCAAAGTGATTGACACTACGAAAACCCCATTCGCCGTATGTGACCACAGCTTTCTGGTGCTACCATAGTAAAATATCTAACACCACTCCCGGTGCTTCAGGTGAAGAGCGGAGGTCGCACTTCAAATCCGGGGTTCTCTTCGACCAAGGGAATTCACATCTACACCGCCAAATTCTCCCAAGTGACGTACGATGCCGTGTCTGGCACTGCCGTAATCGGGACCGGCCTGGCCTGGGAGACTGTGTATCAACGACTCCAAGACCACCGTGTCAGTGTCCTTGGTGGGCGGATGACTGGGGTGAGTGGGTACCGCGATTACCTCACTCGGAGCGTTCTCAACCTTGTCCCTGTTGTGTCAAAGGTCGGCGTGGGTGGCCTCCTACTCGGCGGAGGTTGGTTCTTAGAGGTTCTCTGCCGCTTTGTACACTAACCGATTACCAATAGGGTACTCCTACAAGACTAACCAATATGGCCTCGCCATAGACACCGTCGTTGGTTTCAACTTGGTTCTACCCAATGGGACAGTTACCTACGTGACCCAATCGACTCATCCCGACCTCTCCTTCGGTTTGAAGGGAGGATTTAACAACTTTGTAAGCCATTTTCCTAACGCCATGGCCATTTTGTTCAACTCACCACATTCCAGGGGATCGTGACGGATTTCACGATGACCGCATTCCCTCAAACCGAAGTATGGGTACGGGTGACCTGCTTTGTCATTGTTCGTCGACGCAATGTTAACTCCTATTCTAGGGTGGATCGATCTCCTACTCTTCCCTCAATTTCAATCAAGTCCGCGCCGCTATTGCAGATTTCTCTGTTCATGCCCAAGACCCAAAGGCTGCAATTTTCCCCCTGTATGCCAGCGAATCAGGAAACCAGACTGTCCACCTGGGTATCTTTTATGACGCTCCAACTCCACCACCCGGTATCTTTGACAACTTCACGAATATTCCATCTACTTTGAGCGACCTGAAGACTCGCCCGTACGCCGACGTGATCTTGACTGTTAGTGGTGCTGGCCTTCGGTTAAGTCGTTTCAGAGCCCGTTGTTTGGTCCTCTACTGACCTCCCCCTATAGTGGTTCCGTCCACATGCTCAGCGTCAGCCACTTTAGTGAGACCCTTCTGAAAGCAGCCGAGGATGAACTTACGGTCAGTGTGTTTTCTCCCTTATTCCGAACCAGACTCAATTCTTCTCCCTCTCATAGTACTGGAGCGCCAAGTTAACTCCCAAGGGTGGAACTATCTTCAATTACATCATTGGACCCTTCCTTCCAAATCACCTCTCTCACGCAAACTCCCCATCAGCCTACCCTCCCCCAGCTGCTCGCCAGCCAGGCAAGGCTCCCAGCACGCTCGTCATTAGGTTCAATTGGGAAAACCCTCTCTACGACGACGAGTTCGTTGCGGCGGTGGAGGAATCTATCAAGCGGCTTGCTGTTGTTGCAAGGGCGGATGGGCTGTTCATCCATGACCCCCCGGTGATGTACGGAAATGATGCGAACGCCAAAACTCCTCTTGTCGATATATATGGGGAGAATTTGCCAAAGTTGCGAGCGCTTCAAGACAAGATTGACCCTAACAACATCATGGGATTATCAGGCGGGTACAAGTTCTGATTCTTGATTGGTTTTCCTCAACAGCCTGAGTGGATGTATGTTTACTCATTCCACTGTTCGCTGGTACGAGTTGCTTCTGCCCGAGATATCACCAGGATTTCACTGTTCGCCGTAGTTTATTCCGCAGTGTAGGTACTTCACGGACTCTGTGCCTCCTAATAATATGTATTCCCGGATCATGCGTGATGGTATTCGACGACCGTAGAAAAACGCGGACTCATTCGGGGGGTTTTGTCAGCGGGTTACCGATCCCCACGACGAACCTGGTACGAACAAGTCAGCCCGAAGAAATCCAGCGCAATGGATTTTCCGCCTCACCGGAAAGATGGCCGAACGACGCCAGCGAGCTCGAAGCAAGCTCGAAGGAGACGGTGTCATCGATGCCGATGGGACCTGAACGCACGGCACGAACGGGCCTACAGTGAAAATCGAATCCCAACACTTTTGTCAACTCTCCCGTTCTCCACGTTCTTCGATGGCTCATCTTGGTCAAACCTGGTTTGTCACGTCAGCACATTGGACGATTCGTTCAGACTTCGGAGAACCGCACACCCAAAACCGAATCAGGTCATAGTCGTCCAGCGCGGCGGGTTTCTGAACTCTGTTCGAACGGTTCTCGTTCACCACACAATTACTCCCTCCATTCTCCTCAAACATGTTCTCAACGACGACGTACAGGCATTTGTCTACTGTCGCTTACTGAGGGCTGGCCGGCCCAGCGAACCGCACTAGATTACAACTAGCGCGGCCAACGTAAACCATCAGGCCTCAGGTGTTCATTCCGGTGAAGCTGCTAGCATCCCATCGCCTCGTCGGGGAGAGGTATGGGTCTCTGTCAATGAGGTTATCAGGCTTTCAAGGACGCCAAATCTGGAGATGTCCTCCTGAGTGGACCGAGGTAGTGGAACAAGAGCAAGTGGCCGCGGAGGGCATCAGTTTGTGTGAATGGGACTGACGTTGTCCATTCGTACCGGTCATCTTGTGCGTTAGGGAGCGGACACAGCGGAGTGGCTCGATGCCCGTCGGCAAGATTTCGTCCCGCCGCCGCAGATAGTTCGACTGTGAGGTATGAATGATCGCAAAAAGCCGCATTCTACTGAGATTTGACAACCAATTCGCAGCCATCCAGCGCGTCGAGAATTTGGCACTGAATGGCCTCCCATAGGTGGCGCAGAGTGGTCAATACCAACAACCAGGGCAAACACTTGCACAACGGGGCACCAGCGGCAACAATATGAAGAAAGGCGGCGGTCATGTGAGGTCCAGCTTTCCTCCATGTGCTGCGCAGGGCAACAGATAATGGTGTCTGGAATGGACACTCGTATGAAGATGCACGACGACAATCCCAAGGTAAAACGGGACTCCAAGCACAGTGAGGGTGATGAGAACAGCTGCGACGGAGGTGTTGATGGACCACATGCGTCGGCAAAGCCCGGAAGCGAGGGGGAAGAGGGCAACCTGGAGCATGAGCGGAAGGCTTTCAACGAAGAGGTGGAAGGGCCACGTCTGGAGCCCATCGCACTTGCGTTGGTGGTCTCCGCAACGCTCGATCATCGACCCACCCGCATTCCGCAAGTAGCGGTTAAGCCATTGTTTTCCCAACATCGCAATAAATGCGGCGAGTAGGGAGATCAGGAGACTCGCATACATGAGCCCAGTGACGGTGACGATCTCGCCGGGAGGATCTTCCTGGGTGGGTGGAACGGTGGGGATTTCATTTGGGATAGCGGACTGGTTGAGGGTGAGGAGGATCGCACGAAGGAGGGCTGCCGTTTGGTCGTTCGGGTCGGGTTGGAGCTTCGAGTGGACGTCGATGACGAAGGCGGAACTGACGGCAGAGAACAGACCCGCCTACGAGAACAAGTTAGATAGCTCGCGGGAGCGGACGATACACGACGTACGAAAATCAAGGTTGTGTTAAGTAACGGTCAGCGACCCAAGGAAAGGAGTTTGTAGAAAGTACCACTACTCGCAGAGGCGGTGTGTCTTTTTTGTCCTTCTCATCATTTTCACCCTTGTTGTCCTTTTCTTTCATGACTTGTTGCGCGTGACCGGTGGATATCGAGAACGGTGCGAGTCAAGCGGATGCAGCTGTTGCGGCGTTGTGGGGGAAGGGGATCGGGTCTGGAGATGGAGGAGACGTGGTGCTTATTCAATCAGCCCGCGAGGACGACTGCGAAGGGCACCCCCAACGTTACATAACGCTGTCCAAACCTGTCTACACTCGAGTGGAAGCCTGGCTGCCGAGAACAACTTCCTGAGCCCACGAGTTGGGCGATAAAGTCCGTGAACAGGCTTGTCTATTTGCACAGATATCGGGGTGATGGAACAAAATCGTATATTATGTCCACGAGAGGGTAGCAGCACGACCTCAACGGGTAGGGGCGGGTGCTGCGTTTGAAAACGCTGGGATCCGGGCGGCATGTGGACCTTATGCGTAAGGCATGGTCGACATTCACCTCGAACCCGAAAGACCTTGGGAGAACGGGATACTTAGTCGGCGCGTCTTTCAAACAATTTGACCGGCGGTCAGGAGGCCAACTGCATTGTCTCGCTCATACGGTCATCTGCCACCGCGATTCGCTATATCCAGAAGTAATAAAAGTCTATACTCGGAGTACACCACTCACCCTGATATAGAGAACGTTCGCAACGCCGCGTTCAGCTCCACCCCCATACACCATGGGGGCGCCGAGACTCGCAACTCCCATCGAGCACTCGTGATTTTTGCCTCCCCCTGAAGAAGACCTAGAGTAATTACCAAGCTGAGTGTCCCGCTTCCCAACTCTCAGCTTAAGCCGCCGTACGGCGAGAAGGTTTTCCACGCCATATTAGATCTATACCTGCACCGGTAGCCCGGGTACATTCGATTCGCGGGAAATAGCACGGAATGGTGCTGGGGGCCACTCAGAACGGCCTCTGACAGCATTTTGCTTCAAACGAGGTCAGGAACTAGCGATTCCAACCACTTGTTGCGAGCACATGGCGATGGCCTTGGGGAGCCTGTAATAAAAACTCCCACCGAACGATGTTCACTCTGCGAGCTCCGCCGGAGAGCGTCTGGGAGCTGTTCACCTTAGGGACGCATTGAGGTACTGCTCTGGTAGTCAACCGGTGCATTTTCTGGCACCCGGACAGGGTTTATCAAGCTATCAGCACCACTATGGTCCGAACCATAGTGGTCCGGTCCCCGGATCGATATTGAAAAGCCTACTGCTTCTCCCGTGCCCCGTCCAAATACCTCATTATTGCGGTTAGGAGTCGGTGATACTCACCCAAAATCCTCACCTCTGTAACCAAAGGACTCGTTTATCAGAACTGAATCAGTCCTGGTCGGACGCAGGAGCGACAAATCTTGTTCAGCCCTCGGCCTTCCAGTCTGTATGCGCGTGCGCCTGGCTTGAATATTGGACGTCCGAGCGCAATTTTGCATCTAGCAAAGTGCCCCGATCTCCTTCGAGACCACAGAGAATCTCCTCCCCAACGACCAAAACTATCACGATCCAAACGCAGTACGTGTATTCTTGGCCCACGCCCAATATCTAGGGCTGGGATAAATTCCTAGGCCAGTCTTGCACTTGAAAATTCTGAACCGGCGATCACACCCTCGATCCGAGAAAAGACTCGGAGAGAGGATGGTAAGGTCATCCAGTTACCCCGAACCCCACAAGTTCGTTCTGATCTTCAAGACCACAGCCGGGTTCACCATGCGGCCGCATCCACATTTGCCTTCGGGCCGCAGGACCTAGCATCGCAACCCCGATCCATTCTGGTGGGAATGGTTACGGTCGCCATGGACCGGCTCAGAGAGGGGTACCGAGGCCGATTACACCTGCTTCATGGTTTTGTTTCGCATGTGTTAGGATCAAGATCCCTCCCTGTTAACGTACACATCGGGCGATCCAGCACGAGTCGGTTTAAATGCCCCCCAAAGAATGCCCTGACCTCATGATTGAAATCGTAATGGTCCGAGCTTGAAGGGACTGAAGCAAGAGGCAGTAAACACGGCCTACGGTGTGCAAGACAACCAATGGTTGTTGCGTTATCTATAACGATAACCAAGTTCGATATGGGGAAAAGGTTCGTAGCATCTCGAAGTCCATTACACTCCCGAGCTGTACACATATGATCTTCTGCGCAGGATCCATCGAGGGAAATAACAGAAAATATGGAACAGCCAGAGGAGTATCGGCACAGGGAAGGTGGGACCGCGGAAACAAATGCACGGCGTTCCACAGGTGAAAATGTTTCGTTGACAAGACTGATGCCCATCACCTATGTTTCCCTCCTGAGAATAAACCCATGTCTCGAGAGCGTCTGACACACCGCGGGCTCATCCACAGTACCGAAAATGCGGTTCACTTCCAAATTTCCCTCCAACTCGTGGGTGAACGGGGGGATACACAGACTGCTACTACGATTTACCAAGCGACGGGTTGCAGAGTGCCGAACTCCACACAAACAAAAAGCGGCGTGTTATTTCGATTAATGAAATTGCAAGCGGCTGTAATCCGCCCAGCTTGAACGCATATACTGTTACTGCATGAGGGCGTGCTCGATAATGAACTGTGTGCAGTTGCGATACCATTGATAGCTACTGGAACATGATTGGACCGGATGATCCGGTCGGCACGATCAGCACGGGCATCGTCAAGCAAGAGGTTGATATACGTTAACGTTTCATAACGGACAAACCCTCCTCCTGTCGGAGTTGGGGACCTCTGTTCATTAGATCAAATTCACCTTGGATAAAATGCGGTATGTAGGGTGTGGAGAAAAGAATGAAAGAAAATCCGACACCGTAGAGAAAAATATAACTACGCGTGTTCAAAGAAAAAACAAACTATCGGCCTCCTTGGCCAAGGGGACGGAGGTGATCAACGACAGTGTGAGAAGAGAAGGGACCACGGTGGTAAGAGCCGCGATTAAATGAGGTTAGAAGAGAGTAACCAAGAGACCGACAATGGAAAGCAGGCCGCTGACGAATGGCGCACCAGCAGCGAGGGCAGAGTTATTTGTACCACCGCTCGAGGTTCCATTGTTGTTTCTAGTGGAACTTGTGACGGAGTCCTTGGTCTTGGAGCTGGGGAAAGTGGTATTCTTGGTAGTCTCGACGTATAAGTTAGCGGTAGGGTAACCCAAACACTGGCCAATGGGTTGGAGGGTAAATTTGGGGTCGTGTTTCAAAGCGGATTCAAGGGTATATCCGGTAGCAAGCTCAACAGCAGCGTAATGGACGTCGTGTTGGAGGGTGATAAATCTAGACCACATAATTCAGCAACTGAGGAACAACGTTGGCTCAAAACAAGAATACACTTACCCGGTATCCAAGAGGGAAGCATTTCCGAGAATACCCTCGAAAGTTTTGTAGGATTGTTCGCCGGTGACGAGGCCCGCAGCGACTTGCCAATCATTGGTATCAAATTTGCCAGCAGACGGGGTGCTGGACCACATAACGGGGATGAGGCCCATGGCAAGAGAGATGGCGCGGACTCGGTCATCTGTAGATACAGGAATGAGTGCCCGGAACTTGGGGTGTGTATCAAAGGGAACAAACCAATGTCTCCCTGGGGAGGACGCATGGTGGTGGGGGTAACTCCAAGGACATACTTGATAACCTCACGAGTGAAGCCGAGCTCAGCGACGATTTGCTCATTAGTGAGGGTTGTAAGAAGTCTGTGGGACCAGGTGTGAACGCTGATTTCGTGGCCGGACATGTACTCTTCGATCAGAACAGTTGGTCTCTCAAGCACGCGAGAGCCGACGACAAAGAAAGTAGCCTTGAGAGCCTTCTCGTCAAGATATTTGAGCAATTTTCTACAAAATTTGTCAAGTTAAATGTCTGGGATCCGGCACGTCGACAATATGCTATCATACCCAGTGTAAGGTCCAGGACCATCGTCGAAACTGACACCCCAGGTATACTTGGTTGGGCATACGGTGACGTCGGTGGGTCTGGTGTGTCCACCACAAGACCACCAAGCGTTGTCAGCAGCCTTGGCAAAATTATCCGGACTGCCGGCGCAAGTACCATCGGTTCGAGCAATGTTAGGGATGTTGACACCTTCGAGTTCCTTCATCCAACGCGCCATTTGGTTGGGGTAGAGTGCTAGAAACGCACCCATGTTAACAAATTTCCGGGGATTCGAATAATAAGTTCACCGTACATGGGTCAACGACTGTATCTGGGGCGGGCCAATCTCCCTTGTTGATGACGACTGAGTTAAAGTGAGAACTACGCGAATGGCAAAGATGCGGACATAACGTACCCGCAGAAGGAAGGGGAGGAGCACCGTCCCAGGTTGGGCGGGAACCGGCGGGATAGGTGGTACTGGGGAGAATTGGAGTGCCGGAGGACATCCCAGAGGTGACCTGCTCTAGAGGAATGGCACCAGGAGCACCAGTGATGGTACTGGGAGGGTGGGAGGTCATCGTTGCCGGGATTGAACTGGAAATACCGGAGATACTGGGGCTGACGGGGATGACAGGGCTGACGGAGCTGGATGGACTGAGGGGGGGGATACTGGGACTGGTGACTTGCCTCTGAGCTAGGCGAAGGTCATTGGCAGATACCGAGGCTGCAGCGAGCAGGGCAATGGCGAGAGAGTGCTTCATCGCTGTCCAAAGGAGAGAAAAAAGGACGGGTGTGGGTTATAAGAGAAAGAGCGTGAGTTCGCCGTGGGCTAAAAATGAAGACGGGAGTCGCTTGTTGTAGTTTGAGAGGTCGAAAGGAAGGGGAAGCGACAACCGACGCCGGGATCAATCACCAAACAAACGACGGATGGCTCGGCGAGCTGAGCCGCTGTCCCAGACGGCCAAGCCCTTCCTATTTCCTGTTCGCCGTTCTTTTCATAGGGGAACACGTCCTACACTCCGGACGAACCATCCCAGGAGGTCGACAAAGGAGGGGCTTGCCAGGCGACACAGTCAGGAAGATCCCGACGCGAGTTGCTCCACTACGACGTGCTGAACGGGCCTTGCTACTCTTCCACTGGGCTTTCGGTCCTTCTTTCTGATACGTCATGACGATATTTGTTTCCCAGCTGTTGAACATCCATGCCATTGGACGTGCGCATCTCTCGTTGATAGGGTGGCTGGAACGCCCATCTCGTTCGGTTGCTTTCTTCAAGCTTAGTTTCCACCCTCTGATTGTCACGTGATGACAGCTCTCCAACAGTGGGCGGGACACCGACAGCAGGCTAACCCGCTGCTGGAGAGCTGTCGGATTTTCGATGTCAATAAAGAGCGTGTTCAGCTCGTGGGACCCCTTTCCCCCCCACCTCCTCGTTCTGTTTCTGCCACCGCATTGGCGAAGATGGTCTTCGCCCATTCCCTCTTCAAGTCCCTCCTTCTCGTCTCTTCTTTCTCAGCCCTCCAAACGTCCCACGCGTTAGACGTGCCGCTCCCCCAGAATGCAGTAACCACCGGCAACGTGGTGTATGGAAACTTTCTTGGCATCAGCTTCGAACTTAGCTTTTTAGACAAATACTGTAAGCTCCATTGCCAAGAATCTCGAAGCATCCCAACCATTATTAACTTTCTCCGCCAGTCGGCACTGATGAAACCAATACGCCACAGCCATTCCTCAATTACCTCTCGAATTTCGAGGAGTTGCTGTCGGCAATTCCCCTCCGGTTACGCATTGGAGGAAATTCCATGGACAGTTCGGTTTTCAAGAAAAACCAGACCGAATTCTCTGTCTTCACTGACACAGGTGCTAATTTGAACGACCAGCCCGTGAACTACGGCCCCCTCGTGTTCAAGGTTTTGGGCGCCGTCAGCAAGCGCCTGGGTGGCGTGGAATATCTCCTGGGTATGTCCCTCGGCTAAAATTGACGTGACGCCAAAATGTTCAGCCTCACGATTTGCGCGCGAAAAACACGCTAGGTCTAAGTTTGCGGAATCCTAGCGACCCCACGACCCCTGAACTCGCAGCGAGTGCGCAGTCCATCCTCGGAGACGTGCTAGACGCATACCTTCTCGGAAACGTCAGTCCCCGTTTTACCGATCACCCCCAAGAGAGGTGAAGTCATTTTACTGATATGTTACCGGGCGATCGAATAGGAACCAGATCTCTACACTGGCCATGGTGAAAGACCAGACCTCGCCAACTACACAGTCGACAACTACATCGGCGTACGTTACCCCCCCCCCCCCCCAGTGCATTTCGCGATCCTCCATGTGACTAATGCGCTTTGTCCGACAGGATTACAACGAAGTGTTCAAACATCTAAGTCAATCCTCGATCGGCGACATCGTGGCGTTGAACAAGATTGCCGGGCCCACCATTTGCTGTTCTTGGGTATGCCAACTCGACGTTCGTCGTTGCGGGCAATTCATGTGACTGAACTTGGAACAGGACCTTGCGACGCTCCTAGAGCAGAAATGGCTGGAAACTTTCAAACAACGGCTCAAGTACATCAGGTACGCAACGCTTTGGAACAAAAATCCGTCTGTTCGCTAACCCTTATGTCTAGTCTACAGCACTATCCTCGCAACAATTGTGGCCTGGGTTCTCCTCTTCCCAACCTTAGCTACTATCTCAATCATAACAACGGTAGGCAAACCGTTTCAACACTAGTCGCTAGAATTCTCACTCACATGGGACCCCCAAATAGTCGTCGAGTTGACCAAATGGAACATACATGGCATCAACCTCGCGAACGAGGCCGGAAAACCAGTGATCATGTCTGAGTTCTCTAGCGTCTCGTGTGGAGGATACCCCACCGTCTCGGAAACTTTCGGTGCAGCTCTCTGGTCGATCGATTACGCCATGCAGATGACAGTGGTCGGATACTCTGCCGCTTACCTCCACAGCCGCGAACGAAACGTCTCTTACAACCCCTTCAAGTACCCCGGCGATGGCGTAGACGGATGGACCACCCAGTCGATTTACTATTCCTACTTCCCGATCCTCCAAGGTCTGCAGAGCCACAACGGAAGTCGAGTCGTCGATCTCGGATTGAGCGGTAACTCGACAGCCGGTTACGGAATCTACGACAAAGAGACTTCGGAACTTTACAGGATGATCCTGATCAATTTCCAAGATGGCAATGGCCCGGTCGACTTCGTTATTCCAGCGACGGGTAGTCCACGTGCGGGCGGAGGAAAGAACGCGACGGTCAAGTTCCTCACAGCAACTTCAATCCGCGAGGAATCAGATATCTCCTGGTCGGGCAAGACTTGGAAGGGTGTTCTGGACGGGAAGCCGGTCGCTTCTGGGCGGGATACGGATCTGACTCAGGTGGATATTTCAGCGTCATACACCCTCAAGATTCCCAGTCCGGGTCTGGCCCTGGTGATGTTCGAGAAACCCTTGCCGGCAGGTGAACCTAGCGGTGGGGGCGCTGGGGGGAACTCGAATAATTTCCCTACCGGCTCCAACAGCACCGGCAAAACCGACGGTGGGAACGGCAATAACGGCTCTTCTCCGTCGGTTGGTGTTTCCGTTATCGCTGCTTTGGGGACTGTTTTGGTTGGTGCCTTGGTCCTGAACTAATACCCCTTCGTCTTTCTACTTTTGATTCGCGGCGGGCATGGTGTTTGTTTGGGGGGATTGAACTTTTCTTGATTTTCTTCTTGGCCCTCTGGTGGACGGACACATTTTCATTCTACGGACCCCCACAGAACACTTTTTATATATACCTTTGTCGACTTATCACACAGACTACTCACCACCACATCATGTTGATCCCACTTGCATAAAGTGTACACACGTGTCTAATCAGAGCTCACTTTGCTACAACCAAGTGGGATGAGCACCGGAAAGTCTTGTTCGGACTCACTACGGAACGATGGCAATCCGACTAGATTGCACACGTCCTGAATTCGCATCGGGGATGGCGTCACATGCCAGCGAAAACCCACGGACGGGAGGAGGAACGACCGTGGGAAACCTCAACTTTTTCCGCAAGCCCGAGTCCGCACCGGGTCCGAGCCACACGTCTCCGCACCCCCGAGCGCGCGACGCCAGGTATCAATATGGTCGACCTAGATCATGAACAAGTCCTGGAGACCGCGGAAACGATTGTGCAAGAACTGTTGGCGACTGGGGAGTTTGGGTGAGTTCTTGACAAGTCACCTTGTTCACGCAGCTGTGAGTGACCTGAATGTGTGGGTTAGCAACTGCACGTTCAAGGACGTTCTTTTTCGTATCGACGCGCGATTGGAGGTTCCGCGCGGTACTTTACTTCAGTATGAGCATAAGAGTAACGTCAAGGAGCTCATAAAGGGCCTGGTCGTGAGTTTCCTTCCGACCTCTCGATCACTCATGCCACTCTGAGTCGCCAGACTCACCCACCCGAACCCCAAAAAACTCCAATCTCATTCTATCTCGATTAGCACCAAGCGGAAGCAGATGATCAAATACCCACCCCTCCGAAGAAGCGGACCACCCGACCTGAACCCAAAGCAGGCGCGAAATCCAACAAACGAAGGAAGACAGATACCGAAGCAAGTGACCAAGGGAGCTCCGATGAGGGACCTAAATCCAAGAAGGCGAAGAAGTCGCGTCCGACGCCAAAGGTGAAAGCGAAGGAGATCAAAGTCGATAAAATCTCCAAGCGCGAAGCAAAGTCGACCACCAAGTCGAAAGCTTCGGAAAAGACGCCTAAACCCGCTATATCTGCCGTACGTTTGTTCTCGAATTACATATTCTGCATATACTTAGGTCTCTCGCATTTAGGAACTTGTTGACTCTGACCTCGACGATACGGATCCGGAGCCGTCAACCTCTAAACCTTCTGCCTCAGCGTCTTCTCCGAAGAAAAAGCCGAAGCGGAGGCCCGTAGAATCTGACGGCGAAGATGATACCATGCGCTCACCTCAACGGACGAAACCCCAGCCCTCGCCAAAGCGACCGAGGGCGAAACAGATATCGGAGGTGAAAGATGTGTCTGGTGATGTGGGTAGTCCATTACCCTCAGTATATGGATCTTATCTCCGTGTTCTAACGGTCCAATCACAAAATTATCAGAAGAGCGAGTCCGAGATGTCGGTTCTTCTCGATGACGAGCCTCCAAAACGGCGGCGTAAGGCAAAGGGTGAGAAGGATGAAGCGGTACGTGCTCCTCCCCGATCATATTTTTTAGGATGAAATTTTGACGATTATAACTCCGTTTAGAAACCCAAAGGAGCACGACAAAAGAAGGAAAAGAAAGAACTGTCCAAAGACGAAGAGACGATCAAACGGTTGAAGGTACACACAACGAGACCCCTCCACGAAACTGAAATCGCTCACAGTCCGCCCTCGTTGTAGTCTCTTGTCGTCGCCTGCGGTGTCCGCAAGGTCTGGTCAAAGGAATTCAAAAACCTCGACAACCCTTCGGCGCAAATCAAACGCCTCAAGTCGATCCTGGCTGAGCTGGGAATGGTCGGCCGGATGAGTATGGAGCAAGCCAAGGTGGTCAAGGCCAAGAGGGAATTTGCGCAGGAATTAGCGGATATCAAGGACTTCGAGAAGAAGGTCGTTGGCGGATCAGAAGGTCGCTCCTCAAGGAAGAAACTTGGTTCTGGGAGGAAGAATGTTGAATCTTCTGACGAGGACGAGGGCGAGGACGATGATGAGGAGGATGACAAGCCCCGCAAGAAACGCATTGTGTGTTGTTTCCGTGTTTCCCGATTCCCTTGAATGGCTGCTGACAAGTATTTCTCTCCACAGAATGCTCGAAACAGCATCAGCGCTTTCCTCGAGGATCAAAGTGATGAGGATTAGATTTCATATCGTTATTATACAATAATCTACCGCGATTCGACGCATAATCCGCGCGGTTGCTATCGAATTTTGGTACAGACAGGTCCTAACAAAATTCTTAGCAATCGAGAGGGAATAAAGTCCAGACGGGATTCGAGAAACGAGCAAACGAAGGAGGAAAAAGGAAGCAGGTAGAGGTCTAATTGACCGCCGTATCAGCGACTGTGGCGTATGAGCAAACTTCGTGTGCGAAAGTAACCTCGTGAACCTACCGGCATCCGCTATATTTACATGTATCCCTCTGTGAGTGGTGATAGCACCACCCACCAACTCCCACAGGGGGCACCTCTCGCGGAGTGGAGGGAACACCGTGACCGAGTTGAGAAGAGGGAACAACCGGAGTAGCGTCAACGCGAATATCGTCGCGCCTTGCTCGTCGTTCGGAATGAAACACGGGCCGAAATTTATACTGCTAAGGGGACATGCGGGGAAAGGGGAAAGGGGATCTTCAAGGGGAGGGCCTTCTCCGCCTTCGCCGTGATGAAGCATCTCATGGACGATGGCCTCGACATTGGTGTGTATAATTAGCGTTTGCATGTGTTTGCAGTGTTTCGCGATAGACACGAGGCTCTTCAAGGTGCTATTGGCCGGTTGGGCACAAGGAATCGGTCCCAAAGACAGCAGTTCGAGTTTCGGCATCGCCTTGACAAGTTCCTCGAGGTTTTTGTCGGAGAGGTTGTGCGGGCATCGGTCCTGACTGCACAAGAACGTTATCTCCAGGTAGGTCAGCTGGTTCAGAAATAAAAGCGGGCGGAGGGCCGCCATGTCGAGGTCAAAATCTCCCTCGGGGGTAATCGAGAGTCTCGTCAACGTCTGGTGCAAGCCTCGTGGTCGTAGAGCCGTGATCGTCGTCGGGAGAAACGTCCGCAACGTAGCAGCGGGAAACTCCAAGCCAAGGTTTGCGATGGTTTGGAGAAAAGGGGAGCGCGTGTCGTTTGCGTTTATTTCGAGCGACCCAAGCGAAGGGAACACCGGCGACGTTGGAAGTGGTGGTACATCGAATTCTGTTGGTTCGGTCCTAATGAAAAAACTTTCCAAGTTTGGGAGCTGCGTGGCGTAGGTGAAGGCCTCTACAGATAAGGCAGAATCCACGTGGAAGTAGCGTAGTTTCTCGGGGTTGCATTTGAGCAGGACAGTGGAAGCTGCATCGATGATATGAGGATCATGGATTGTGGAGTTGCAGATATGGATCCCGACGAGTGAATTGTACGCGGGGGCGAGGGCTTTGAGGGCAGGAATGGCTTGGGAAGCATTTAAAGGACCACGGGGGCTGACCCCAAGCCGGAAATCGGTGAGGATAGGAGACACGATTAATTGAAGCGCCAATTCGAGCTGCTCCGGCGATGCACCAATCCATCCGATGTCCCGAAGCTTGGGTAACATGCAACGGCCGGAGAAGCGGGTATTCAGCAGCTTCAAGGCAGCTTCTGAAGGGTAAGCGTGCCTGGGGTCCATGAAACAACGCATCCGTCGAGCGTATACAGAAAGCCGCGCCCATTCTTCCTCCGAAGGCTCGCGGAGAAAGTCCTGGACGCGGAAACGATAATCAGGTGTGCCCAAATAGCCTTATGGGTGGAACACTCACGAAAGTTCCGTCCACGATGGTCCAAACGGATGGAGGCAAAGTCTGCAACAGCCTCGTAAAATCCCACTGATATATTCCCCAAATGGTGTCTAGGGTAGGGGCGGACTCGGAGAAGGATTTGCGGCAGCATGCGAAGGAAATAGCATCCTCGCAGTCCCCGTACACAATGTTGGATGCTATGAAGCGGAGGATCTCATCCACCTCGAAGACGTGATGCATGTCCGTTGAGGGTTGAGAAGGAAGGGGTTTGAGAAACCACTCCGCTCAGACCGCGATCCACCATCAGGATCCATCAAGATCTTTCACGACCTCCCTTGCATGCAAACGGTACATGTTATTCAGCCGTGGACGACTCCGCATGTATCCCTCGAAACCGACGCGTTCCCCGGTCCAATGAAGGGAAGTCGCCGTCACGTCCAGCTGAACTAGACGTAGCTGAACCGGCGTTACTCTACCCCTACGAGTCGTCATTATCGTCCCTTCACATCGCTCCCACCAATGCCCTTGGTATGCACTTAGACACCGTCTCCTTGTCACCAACGAATGGATCATCCGCTGCCGCTCAGCAGAGTCGCCCACCACTCTGATCGACGGGACCTTACCAGCGCTTCGCTCGAAGACAACGGGCGGCTATTTGCTATCAGTTCAGAGAAGTGTATAGGGGAGGTCTCCGGATTGAATATTGAAATATTGGTGGGCCAAAACGGTGACTATCAATTTGCACATCATACATAATCTACCACAATATGAAACGTTCGTCCGGATGGATTCCCGGCGGGTAACATGAAGGAAAAAGTGCACAAATCCTGCAGTTCCTCTTCATCTATTTCAACATGTATGAAGATACTGCACGAGTCAGTCGACTTCCGTATCAGCATCCGCAACACCATCGCCGTCAGCAAACTTCATACGCGATACAAAACTCCCGGACTCACCAGTGACAAGAGCAAGCCTCAAGGCAGTGATAAAAGCACCCACCAACTTCCACTCAGGTGAGACCGGACAAGTCGACGTTGCCTCAGCGAGATGAGGGAACAGCCGAAGCAGTGTCGAGGCAAATATCTTGACACCCTGCACCCCATTTGGTATAGGGCATGGGTTAAAGATTATGGAGCGAAGGGGGCACCCGCCGAGAGCGGGACCTCCAAAGGTCGGGTCTTCTACGAGAAAGTCGCCGCGATCGGAAAAGCTATTGATGATGGCCTCAACGTTGGTGTGGATGGTTAGTTTCTTCAGGTGTTTGCAGTGCTTTGCGATAGCCACGAGGTCCTTGACCGGGTTGTTTGTTGGCACGGAACATAGTTTCGCTCCAAGAGCCAGGAACCTGAGTTTAGGCATCGCCTTTACGAGTTTCTCGAGGTCTTCGTCAGAGATTTTGTGACCGCATTTGCCCTGACCGCAGACAAACGATATCACCAGTGTGGTTAACTGGTTGAGGGATAGAAGTGGCTCGATCGTTGTTCCATCGACCTCGAAGCTGGGACAATAACCACCCCGGAGGTCAATCGTGAGCTCCGCCAGCGTTTGGTGTAATGCTGTGGACCGTAGGTGTGCGAGGGTCACAGGAAGGGTCTTCTTTACTGCCGTGGCGTGTTTAAATTCTAAAATGAGACCCCCGAGATTCCCAGGATATATGCGCTTGAGGGACTGGAGCCAAGTGGAATCGGTATCAATGCCTCTAATGTCGAGATATCGGAGTGAAGGGAACATCGTTGTTGGAAGCGACGCACCACTGGGTGGTATAGCCGCGTCAGCTTGGATGACAAAATATCGCAGATTTGGGAGCTGAGAAGCGTGGAGGAAGGCCGTCCAAGATAAAGGGGAATCCACGCCGAAATCGCGTAACTGGTTAGGGTTGCATTTGAGCAGGAGGGTGGAAAATTCTTGTACGATTTCGGAGTCATTCCAGGAGATAACGATGGATCGAAGTGAGTCGTATGCGGGGGCGAGGGAAGAGGCGACCACCTGCGCATGAGAGGTATCGACGAGCCAAAGGTTGAAAACGGTGAGGAACGGAGATACAGTTAATGGTAGAACTAGCGCGGCGTGCCTCTCCTTGTACGCGTTCCATCTAATCTCCCGAAGGTTCGGCAACATGCAGCAGCCAGAAAAACGTGCGTTCAATAGCTCTAGGGCAATTTGAGATGGGAATACCGCGTTGAGTGGAGTGGGGGAGAGTGAGCGCATCCGTCGGGCGTAAATAGAGAACTGATCCCATTCTTCCTCCGAAGGCTGGCGGATGAATTGCTGCATGATAGTGTCAGGTTGCATTCGACGGGAAGTGGATGGGACTTACGAAGGATTTGTCGATAACCCCCCAAACGGAACGAGGGAAGGTTTTCAACAGTGTCGTGAGGTCATTTTGCTCCTCTGCCCACATGGTATCCAGGGCAGGCGTGGAGAAGGATTTACAGCAACACGCGAGGGATAAAGCTCCTCTACCGACGATGAGGTTACTTGCAATGAGACGGAGGATCTCGTCCAACTCGAAGATATGATGCATGTCGGCTGAGGGTAAGGGGGTTTGGCCACACAAAAATCGTTGTCAGAGTATTCTTATATGATCTCCGGCCGTGGGGATATTTCTCGCCATGGCCGATTTGCTTGGATGTACGCCATGGACGTCGCTCGTGGACCTGGGAGGCGGTGAAAGATCCCATACGCTTATCTCGAGGACGGTGTAATTCCCCGTCTGATGGACGGAGCTCACGGTCAACGGCAAAGTGGTATCGGAGCTTTCCGAGTTGAAGACCATGGTGCCGAGAACTGGGTCTCATATCGCCATTTCAATAATCTACCAGGAATTGCGCCTCGCGAGAGGTATGATACCCTTCGCGCTGTTATTGGCAGGGCGAGAATGGGGTCTCTTGAAAGCAGTCGTTTGAGTAGGCATCGCCTTCATGAGTCTCTCCAAGTCTGCGTCCGTAAGGAGAAGTCCGCACCGGTTCTGGCCACAGGTCACCGATGTATCCAACCGGGCCAGCTGGCTAGGGGATGAAAGCGGTTTCAAGACTGCTCCGTCAAGGTCAAAATGGCCATGGCGGGAGATGACTTTGAGATTCGTCAATGCCGGAGCCAACCCTCTAGGCCGAAGGTGCAAAAGTGCCCTCGGGCGTGGCGTCCTCGCAATGTCGGGCCAAAACACCGACATAAGCCTTTTGATACACTTGGTATGGATAGTATTCCCGGGGGTTCAAGCCAAACGGAGCCTCAGGCAACTGTTTCGACCTTCAGAAATTGAAGCGAGGATCGTGGCTGAGGCCTGATGAGCCACGGTTGATCCCCGTTCTTGCCGACCGCGTCTATCGTCCTTCTACGCCCCTCACGTCGATGGGCGTTCAGCGCCATCAGGAGGAATACACTCCCGACGACAATGGTCTACCAGTCCTCCCAGATATTTACAAAGACGTGAGAAGGATCGCCTCCGCAGATACACCGGAAAACTCCGATCAATGCCTGTGTTCTTGGCGGGAATGAGTCCGACATCGTCATCGCTTCATCCAAAGTACACTTGACTCGCATCCGACCCCCGAAAACAAAAAAAACGGACAACCAACCCGGCTTATAAAGTACCGTCGGGCACAGCGCATCTCCAAATTCTCCCCTTTAACCTCTGCCTTAGACTGCGTTTAGAGGGATGGCCAACTTTTCGAATCCGCGCTCGTATCATTTGTTTGCTCTCCCGGCACCCTTACTGGAAAATCTGGCGCCCCGCAGCGATATCTCGTCACGCGATCTCACCCAGAAATCGAAACCCGCGGTGGATAGAGACCCTACCGCAAAGATCGACGAATCCTCATCGCAAGACGCCACAACACCCTCCGGTTCCGCCACCTCAGGTAGATCCTGTAACGTTTGCCAAGGGGCATCGTTCGCGAACGTCGATGACCAACGAAACCACTTTCGATCGGATTGGCATCGGTATAATGTCAAGCTGAGGTTGAATGGGAAGGACGTGGTGGCAGAGAACCAGTTCACCCAACTTGTAGAAGGTACGCTCACCGCAATCTTGTGGAAGGCAGGAGGTTGATAGATCATTTAGCTCTTGAAGATTCATTATCTGGGTCGGCCTCAGAATCTACCGACGAAGACTCTGACACCGAGTCTGATAAACGATTGGCCACACTCTTGTCCCGCGCCACGGTCAAAACCCATTCCAGATCCCCTTCACCCTCTTCAACTCAACGGAACCTCCCAGTAACGGCGTTGATATGGTTTCACTCCCCACCCTCCACACAGATCGGAGTCTACCGCGCGATATTCTCACCCCCTGACGTCGCTGCGCCGTTTTTGGACCAGCTGAAGGAGATGCAGAATTGCCGAGAGGCAGAGGGGAAGAAGTGGGCTTTGTTCTTGGTGGCTGGAGGCCATTTCGCTGGAGCGGTAGTAAGAGTGCACAGAGATCGGTCGAAGGGCGATGATGGAGGCAAGACCAAGAGAGGGAAACCTAAGAAGATGGTACCTGATACGGAGGTGATTCTGCACAAGACGTTTCACCGGTATACGAGTGAGTTTTGTCCCCTTGAGACGTTCGTGCTCACATACTGACTTCCAGTTCAGCGAGGAGGAAGCAGGGTGGGTCCCAATCTGTCAACGATAACGCAAAAGGTGCAGCGATCAGTGCTGGCGCGATGCTTCGTCGTTATGGGGAACAAGCACTCAGAGACGTATGTCCAACCCTATCTCTCCCCCACACACGGCACTTACCCCCCATCGCTAGGATATTCGTAATCTACTAGGAGAATGGTCTGATGAGATTGACCAATGCGAACGAGTATGGATCCGAGCGAGTGTCTCAAATAGGAGGATATTCTTCGATTACGAAGATCCTGTCTTGACCAAGGGGGATGAAAGACTACGGACCTTCCCGTTCTCAACTCGCCGCCCGGTAAGTACACCGGTTTGCTATCCAGAAAACGTAAAAATAGCTCACTTTTTTCATCCAGACGCAGTCTGAACTCCTTCGATGTCTCATGGAATTGACCAAGGTGAAGATTACCCGGTTTACGGAATCGGATCTCAAAGCCCAAGACGAAGCCTTCCTCGCGTCCTTGCCGAAGCCGAAGCCCATCCCGGCCCCTGTTCAGCCGAAAGAGAAGCCCACTCAGCCCCAACCTCCAAAACTCACGAAAGAAGAGGAGGTGCTTAAAGAGAAGTGGGGAAGGGTTTTGGAGATGGTCTCGAAAGGCCGGCTGGAACCATTGAAACCATTTTGGGAGAAGGAGCATGGGAACCTTTCGGGTGGTGGGGGCGAGGGGTTTGACATCAGGGTGCCTAACGTGGCAGGAGAGTACCAGGGTCAGACGATCTTGCAGGTGGCCGCATCCTCAGGTCAAGAAGAGGTCGTGCTATGGCTACTGGAGGAAAAGGGAGCAGATCCGACGATCGACGTCCCCTCGGAGAGTTCCATCGTCGACTCTGACAGCGTTACCCCTTCGAAACGCAGGACAGCGTATGACCTGGCTTCGACCAGGGAAGTCAGGAACGTCTTCCGCCGTTGTGCTGGTTCACACCCCGACAGGTGGGATTGGTTTGGGGAAGGTAGGATTCCCAGCGCCTTAACCGCGGATCAGGAGGAACAAAGAGACGAAAAGAAGAAGGTTCGTCGGAAGGGTTTGAAAGACAAGATCAAAGAACGCGAGGCTCGTCAACCCGCGACGCCCGAGCCCGAGCCGGAACCAGAGGTGGAGACGAAGATGATTGGGGCGTTACAGGAGGAGAAGGCGGGACCGAGGAAGCTGGGCGGTATGACTGGGGATAATAGCGCTGTTTTGGGATTGACACCCGAGATGAGGGCCAAGTTGGAGAGGGAGCGGAGGGCGAGAGCAGCGGAAGCGCGGATGAAAGCTCTTTCCGGGCGGCGTTGATCCGATCGGATATTCCCCACGGAGTTACCAGGCCGCCTTCGTCTTGCACCTTTTCCACAACACGCTCTCCCATTTTTCCTATTCCCTGCCTTTAGACTAAGCTTATTGCACTACGTTATTCATTGCAACGATTCCGTTCTAATCTGCCAACCTCCTGCGAGCCAAGACTACCCTAATATGTTCTCTGCCGTCACTGCTCTACGCGCTCTCACCCGCACACACACTCCGATTTCGCAAGTCAGGGCTGCGGCGTTCCACCAGACGGCGGCGCGCTTGGATTTTCACTTTGACACGCATCACTTCGTTCAGAGGTTAGAGAGGGAGGGGTTGAATAGGCAGCAAGCGGAGGGGATCATGGCCGCGATGGCTGAAGTCGTCGATGAGAGCATTCGGAATATGACGGCGAATATGGTCACCAAGGCAGATCAGGAGAAGGTGTGGTTGCCCCAGATATTCCTGGTCCCTCTTTCGAACTCACTCGCATGGGCCTTTCAGCATCAATACAAGCAACAGGTCGACTTCGCTCAGCTCAAGTCCGAATTGTACATGACGGAGAAAAACGACTTGGCGATGGTTAAAGCCGAGAACGAACGCCTCCTAGCAGATATTGAGAAGCTGAAGCAACGTCTCCGCGAGGATGTTTCCCGGACACAAGCTGACGTCAGGCTGGATCTGAACTTGGAAAAGGGAAGAATGCGGGGGGAGAGTAGCGGACAAGAGCTCAAGATCACCGAGGTAGATACGAGGATTGAGCAGGAGATTGCCAGTCTTCGGACGGCGATTCAGGCATCCAAGGTCAGCATCTATGAAATTCTCATTTCCTTCGCGACCACCTTTCAATATGTGATTTACCTCCCGTTTGGCTCAGGCTACAACACTTCAATATCTCGTCGGATTCGTCACTGGATGCTCTGCTCTATTAATGGCATATCTAAGGTTCAGGGCCTAACGCCCTCAATGTAACCTCAATTTCTTGTGTTAATTCTGCGGGACGGTGGGTATGCTGTTGCATTGCTGTGGTTGTGGTTCTGTGCCATTGATATCGTCGTCTAAAGGGGGTAAAGTGTCGGCTGTAACACTTTCTTCTCCCAAGGCAATCTTCTCAAGCAGATTGTATGCCCTATCGACATCATCATTCACGATCACGAGGTCGTGCACTCCAGGTTGTTTGGCGTAAGCGATCTCCTTGAGCGCGGTGGTTAGTCGCTTGACGACCGATTCGTCAGTCTCTGTTCCGCGACCCGTGAGGCGCAATTTGAGAGACGTGAGGGAGGGTGGGGATATGAAAACGTAGAGGGGGTTCAAGTTTGTTGATTTGATCTGGCGAACACCCTTGATGATCATATTTCGGCTTAGCCGCGATGGAGGAATACAATGGCTTTGGCGACTGACCTCGGACTCTATATCGAGAATACACCGCCTGCCCGAGGCCGACACGTTTTGAATGGTCATGAAGCTGGTACCGTAAAAATTGCTGGAGAACTGAGCGTGTTCGATGAATGCGCCATCAGTGATCATCTGCTTGAACGTTTCCTGAGTCACGAAATAGTAGTGTTTTCCGTCGGCCTCTCCTGGGCGCGGTGGACGAGTCGTGTCTGGATCAAAAGGCTCGGCTGGAAAAACTTGAAAAAGTGCAGAGCTGGCTCCTTACGAGAGACGCTGAATCCGAACTTGGTTGGGTGGTTTGCGAAGAGTCTGGTGAGCAAGGTGGATTTACCCACTCCCGATGGGCCGGATAGCACCAAAGGTCTGAGGAAATCTGAGGCAATGGTCACAGAGGACATCGCAGACCGCATCCAGAATGGTGGGCGCGTGAAGCGTGACAAGGAACAGGTGGGTGACCGGGGCGTGACATCCGGGCCGGGAAGACTGTCACGCCTCCAAGGTTGTCCAAGTAGACCCCGGCGGTCTTAGCCCACAGACAACTACCACATCCCTCTTCCGTCCTCCGTTCCCCCTGCCTCTCCTGCCCCCCTCCCTTTCGTCATTCGTCGTCCAAATGGGTGCTGTATGTTGCAGACAACAGGTACGGCGCAATCTCGGTCGCTCCACACAGTCTTGAGCATCTAGTTCGCTGATGCTGTTCCTCAAACCCATCAGCCAATTGATTTCGACGCTGAAGTCAGCCTCTTCCACTTCAATCTCCTTCGTTGCGTAGGAAAAGGCGCCTTTGGAAAGGTCTGCATGGTCTCCTGCGTCGGGTGGAGTGTGCTCACCTACATTCGTCGTTTCGTGCCACTGTAGGTCCGAGTCGTTCAGCACAAGCAGACGAAGGAGCTTTATGCCCTTAAGTACATCAACAAGGCTCGTTGCGTCAAGCAGAAGGCCGTCTCAAATATCGTTCAGGAGAGAAGGCTGCTCGAAGAGGTCCGTTGCCACCCTCGAAAACTCTCAGCACCGCCCACTTTTAGTTTTGGCTCACGTCCCGTATGGTCATACACTCATAGATCGATCACCCTTTCATCGTCAACTTGCGTTATGCCTTCCAAGACGACGAGAATTGCTTTTTTGTTCTTGACCTTATGCTTGGGGGTGACCTCAGATGTGAGTGCGCGGGGCGGCGGCGTACCGATCATTAACCCCCCTTGAAACGTTTTCGCTTGTTCCTGATCCATTCCGTTTTAGTCCATTTGGAGCGGCTGGGCCATCTCTCTGAGGAAGCGGTTCAGCTATATACTGCAGAGTTATCATCTGCTCTCTCGTATCTGCACGAGAAACGTATTATTCACCGGTACGCGGACCACGCACATGCTATTTACGTCCAATTTCCGCTTACCCTTCTTCGGATGCCATCTAACCAAAACAGGGACATCAAACCGGATAACATCCTTTTAGATGAACAAGGGCACGCCCATCTGACCGATTTCAATATCGCCGTCCATTACTCGGAACGCAAGATGTTAACCGGCGTGGCGGGATCAATGGCTTATATGGCTCCCGAAATCCTCGTCAAGAAAGGCTACTCGTATACGATTGATTGGTGGTCGCTTGGGGTCTGCATATACGAGCTCATCTTCGGTAGAAGACCCTTCCGGGGTCGCACCAACGGGGATCTGACGCACAGCATCACCAAGGATTCTTTACGGTTCCCAGACGATGCCGAGATGAAGTGCAGTCAGCGGGGCATGCAAGTTCTGACCGGCTTCCTTGAGAGGGACGTCACGAAACGGCTGGGGTGCAAGCCCGATGGGGAAGGTATCCAGGACATTCGCGCCCACCCTTGGTTTTCTTCGCTCGATTGGGACAAGCTAGAGGACAAACAGTTACAGCCACCATTCATCCCTGACGTATGTTTCCTCCCCTCTTTTCAGTGTTCCCATCATTTCAATTCATTCGGGCGTTTATGTGTTACTGATCTTCGACCATTCGCTTCTCAAGTCTAAGAGGGCAAACTTCGATGCTTCGCACGAGTTAGAAGAGTTGCTCTTGGAGGACAATCCTCTCAAGGCCCAACATAGGAAAAAGGACGTCGCCACGATGTCACCCGAGATGAGGCAAATGGAGGAACAGTGCGTTCCGTAATTATCCCGCGTTCGGGATCTTTAGGAGCTCACCCGTTCCTTTTTCGTAGGTTCACCGTGTACGACTTTGGGCAGATGAAACGGCGGTCATACTACCCGCATGCGCAAATAGTGTCGACGATGACCGTCACCTCGTCAACTGGAGCGGGTCTTTCACGTCCGACGACACCACTGACGCCTTCGGGCGAGAATCCGCCATTACCGAATAACTACGAGATGAGAGAAAAAGAGCTGTCACCACAGGACCGACAGGATGAAGGTTACGATGTTAGACGAAATAACGCCTTGTAAGCTTTGTGAGTAATATTCCTTATCCCCACCTTTTTTGCCCTGCCCTTTGAATGGAGGGGCGACGGTTGTGCGATTTTCTTCCTCCTTTGAGCGTTGACTGATTTCTGTTTTGCTTCGTGTCTCGGTGAACAGATGTCTGGAACTGGTTGTTGGTTCATCCCCGCTTAGCGTTGCGGCTTCCTGTTCTGGCTCTATCATCACTACCCTTCGTTTATCTATTGGCCCTGATCCTTGCACGCTCTCTCATCTCCATCGTAACCCTCACCTCTTCTGTCTCTGTTTCTCCAACACCACTTAACGAATGTATTTGTCAGACGAGGCTAATTCTGTCAAGCGCTGTTGTTTCCATACATCTACCTGCTCTTACCCATCTCCACACGCCACTCCTCTCCCTAGTCTCCCTTCCCCTACGCCGGCGGCCCCTACCGATATCCATCTGCCTCGCGATGTTACATGCCCTCGCATCCATTTGTTTTCAGTTTTGGGCTTTCTGCGAGTAATCCTTCCTTCGGTATTTCTCCTTTCTTTTCGTATGTTCATGTGGCTCCCTCCATGTGTTTCTTTGATCCCACCCGCATCTTTCGCCACCTCATCAGTGATCCGTTCCCTCCCTCTTCGTTCGCTCTTTTTCGTAATGATGACAAACTTGACAACTCGTAGGATGGAGGGGGGATATGGGAAAGGCCCCCTTGCTCTCCGCTTGGATGATCTACTCCACGTGCATCATTTACCAAATCTTCCTCTTGGTTTTCTCAATTTCACTCCCTTACTTCCTTCCCTTCACCTCACTGTCTCTACGTGGACGTACACCTGGTTGCTCTTACCCGCACTATATGTCACATACTTATATAACCTCTGTACGGAAGGAAATGATTGTTAACTGATCAAACTAAGCAAGGTGGCCAAGCAGACAACCACAGCATGAGACCGGGAATACCGGATGATTCTGGGACCCGGAGTACTGGTGTTGTTCTCCGGGGGTGTCGTTGTAAGCATGGGCCACTAAAGTATATGGGATCTTTGGAGCCCCCCCGTTTGTTGTATAATCAATTCCATACCATCCTTTTTAACCTCAAGGTCATGTTTGACCCTGTCATCAGTTGCTGTATCTTAAGTTTCCCTCTATTTTCAACCCACCTTGGTTTGGTTGAACATGCTTTGGTGTGCCCACCAATACTTCATGCCTTGTTCTCTAACTAATGCATTCCTAGTAAACTTAGATCTCAGTGGATCTGTCATTTGAGCTCTTCTGCCAGCAGCTCTGTGATTGCTTTGGTGTATCTGACAGTTACTGACTCTGTCATTTAAAGATCTCAAATTGTGGCAGTCCCACTAAAATGCACTAGCCCAGGTTCATGGTTGGTGTGATTTTCATAGTCAACAGGATAGTACCATAAGGGGTTCATAGTTTGTCTTCCATAGCTGAGACCCTTATATGAGACCTATATGATTGGCTGGTAGGTTTAAAGAGGTTCTTGACATGGAAGATAGTATCCCTTGTATTGAAGTGTCACAGTTGTTTCTTATTTACAATAGAAGTAAGAAAAGTAATGGCCCTTGGTGCACTGGAGAACCTATCAGTTGCAAACCATAGTCATGAGATATAATGGAAACAAATGAATGAGCATCAAAACATACACCGCTTGAACATGAGAAAACATATGGTAGTTATAACATTCAGAATGTGTCATCTTCAAAATACAATGGCATGATTGGTGGTTGTGAATAGGTGGATTGCATGATCTCTCCAATGGTTGATAAGGCCGGCCTAAAAATAAACATGAATATCCATGAGACTCAGAGCATACCAATTGATAATAGAGAGGAACTTACAATCCAGCCTGCTGTGCTGCTTTACCATGTGCCTGCTTGCAGATCCGTTGAAAAGATTCAGGTATTTGCCCCCAATTATCTGCCAATTGTTCCATCCATTGCTCAAGCTTCTGAATGGCACTTGGTTGTTGGTGGAACAGTGATAGTGTTATATGCCCAAGGTCCTCCTCTGTTGTTTTACCCCTCTCTAGTGGCCATAACATCCAGACAACACCTATCCAGCACTCTAGCTTGTTCCACTCCTCAGCCTCCTTCAGAGACATCACAGTTTTGGGGCTATAGGTACTCCTTTCTGGTGAAAACCAGTAGGAGACTGTGGGCTCTACCAGCAGTTCCCAGTATGGATAAGATAAATATTGGATTCCTTCATTAGATTGAACAATGTCCAGGAGGAGCTCTGCCCATCCTTTCTTATCTACAACATCTATATTGACCTGCAGGTCATCCAGAAAATTGAAAAATCCCTCCACCCCTACTTGCTTAAACTTCTCATAACTAATGAGGTAGATGACATGTATGATGAGCTTTTGTAATCTTGAAGAGAAAGGGTGCAGGTGGTGAAGATCAATGAGGTGTTTTGCACAGATGTTGAGTGATGTGTATGGTTGATGGGAGTAACTTCTTGAGGTCCAGGCACAGAGGAGATCTGCAATTGCCTCACCACTCTTACTCTCAAAGATAATGTTGGCCAACTCTTGGTGGTGTTCTGTGTGAATAAGTTTGGCTTTTATCCATTCAGATTGGAGATTGAGGTGACAGAAACCAATTTCCAGAGAGAGAAGGAGAAGATATTTTCCATCCTTAAGGTTGGAGTAATTCTTGCACAACACAGAACACCATTCATATGCCAGCTCTGTCAAGTGTGTGGTTTGTGTTTCTGAACTGGCCAAGTCAGATAGCAAGTCTTTGAGGAGTCTGCAGTGAGGGTGGGAAGTGTGGATGGCAGCAAATATTGCTAGGGAGAATTGAGATAGGATCTGATCAAAGTAATCACTAACTAACAATTGTGTCAGCACCTTGGAGGATGGAGATATACAACAACATATGATTTGGCTTGGATTTTCAACACCTCTTCCTTAACAGGCTGGCCAAGCAAGATACAAGATGCCAAGAGGCGATTGAGCACTACATTCACTGGGACAGTGCCCCAGTCTATCCCAATCAAATTGGGAAAATATGTTGGATGTGTTAGGTGCACTTGGCCCAAGACAGATGTAGAAGTATAAATCTGGATGCTTGTAGATTATGAGAAGATGTCCAATGTCAGGATCCAGGGATGTGGTGTCATGAAGGATTGTTGGGAGGGGGAACCTGTGTCCAAAGTCCTCAGATACACACATTGCACAAATGTGAATCCACAGGACAGCTTGTGCAGATTGGTATGCCCCGTCCCTTGATCCAGGATAGATCTTCCCAGAAGGGTCAAAACATCCCTTGAGGATAGAGATGATTTGATCATATGGGGGTTCCACATTGAGTCCATCTTCAAACCATCGAATGGTGCCAGCAAGTCAGATGGCTGCATCAAGTGCCTCTGGATCAGTGATGCTCCAGAGGATCCATGAGATACACCGGACATCATTGGCATTTGTTCTCTGAAGTGTGGCCAGGGCTGTGGGTGTCAACCATGGAGTATTGGCTTTGGCAATGGGCAAATCCTCCTGGATGGTCAATGGGGGTAGGGACTGTGGGAGACAAAGTGCTGCATGGAGAATTTTACATTGAATATCCTCCCAGACTGTGCAGGGAGGCCAACCATGACATGGGTTGCTGATAAGTGGGCTGTGTGGTTGGCAGAGGTATATTTTGAGAATTGTACCATGTTGTGATTGGTGGCAACTAGAGCACCACATGGAGGATTTGGCATTAAATGGCCTCCCAGAGATGGTGCAGGGTGGTTGATATGAGCAACCAAGGTAAACACTCGTACAAAGAGGCACCAGCAGCAACAATATGAAGGAAGGCAGTGGTCATATGAGGTTCAGCTTTCCTCTATGTGCTGCGCAGGGCAACAGATAAAGGTGTCTGGAATGGACACTCATATGAAGATGTACCAACGATGACAATCCCAAGGTAGAACAGGACTCCAAGCACAGTGAAGGTGATGAGAACACCTGCGACAGAGGTATTGATGGACCACATGTATCGGCAAAGCCTGGAAGTGAGGAGGAAGAGGGAAATCTGGAGCATGAGTGGAAGACTCTCAACGAAGAGATGGAAGGGCCACTTCTAGAGTCTATTGCACTTGCATTGACGGTCTCCGCAACACTTGATCATCAACCCTCCTGCATTGCACAAGTAGCAGTTGAGCCACTGCTTGCCCAACATCACGATGAATGTGGCAAGCAGGGAGATCAGGAGACTCATGTACATGAGTTCAGTGACGGTGACAATCTCACTGGGAGGATCTTCCTGGGTGGGTGAAATGGCAGGGGTTTTGTTTGGGATTGCAGACTGGTTGAGAGTGAGGAGGATTGCACGGAGGAGGGCCGCTGATTGTTTGTTCAGGTTGGGTTGGAGTTTTGAGTGCACATCAATGACGAAGGCAGAACTGATGGCAGAGAACAAACCCGCCTGCGATAAAATGTTAGATCCCTTGTAGGATTGAACTATGCACAACATACAAAAATCAGCGTGGTGTTGACACTAGGGGCGAGGTGACCTGGAAACCAGTGGGAACATCTTGGGTAAATTGAGGGCTCAGGATCATTTTTCCCCCAATGTATCCACCAATAACATTTTGGGTACATCCAGACTGTGATCTTAACATGTGCCCAGCATGTATCACCAATAACATTCAAACCAGCTCCCACAAATGTTGTCAAAAATTGTCACGGCACTTCCAGCAAGTACACACAGCGTGCCCGAGGCCACAACTGAATCAGCAGTGAGGGAGGGGTCTTAAGCGCATCTGAAACAAGTGAAGGATAAACGATCGACGATACCGCGGCTGGGTCGCACTTGAGAGTACCGCTAGTGTGAAGACTAAACAGATCGAATAACAAGAATACCGAATACAGGACTAT
>Ga0307515_10003474_pt1 | contig 33122 bp, 32 predicted proteins | sample 17_EM_MG_FD_194513 | JGI IMG/M metagenome (GOLD analysis project Ga0307515, IMG submission 194513) | Populus trichocarpa ectomycorrhiza microbial communities from riparian zone in the Pacific Northwest, United States - 17_EM | ecosystem: Host-associated > Plants > Roots > Unclassified | place... | reverse complement strand
GATATTGCAAACTGCTCAACAAGCAAAAGCTCATTAATGGTTGCTGAAAACTGGATTTTGATAAGATACTATTAACACACTGCAAATACAAGAGCCTTATATGAATCTATAGATGGACCCGCTGTGCAACCCGCTGACAACCCACCCAATTCAGACGGGTTGGGAGCTTACCATCGAACCGTACTCGAGTGGGCAGTTTGGGTTTATTGAGGACCCGCACCGCCAATTTGGTAACGGTTCGGTTTGGACCCGGACCCGGACCCGAAGTGACGGTCCGGAACCATTGCTAACATTCGCGCAGGCTCACATTCATCCTCCTCCTCTGAGACAATATAAACCTCTCAATGCTCAGGATGTAGTGGTTCCGCATAAGTTGGTGTTATTTGAGTTGCCGCAACTCATTTTCCAAGTATTGACATGAAGGAATCTTTTGATTGCCACTTGCCAATTGCTGTCCGGGATGGTCACCGAAGAGGCTCATCGTCAGATTCTGAATTGTCATCTTGAGGATCATGAGAGTTGTCGGGTATCATACTAAGACTGTTGTCGAGATCCTCGTCATGAATAGATCATCTGCTTCTCTTGGTGTTGGAATGAGGAGGAGGTGGTGGAGAAGTGCAGCTGCTTCTTGTCAAGATTTAAAAAGGCGGCAAGTGATAAGTACGAAATAATTATAGATGTGACTAAAGGCAAAGTGAATCAATGCAGAGTAAATGTAACATAGCATTGTGTAAATGAAAGAAAGCTTTGATATGATTAAAAGCATTGTTGTGATGCATCTATTTATCTTGTCGACAATTCAAGGATCTTGGCTTGTCCCGCCACCCACGCTTGCAACTCCTTGGATGGACAGGAACTCACAACTAAGAATGGCAGGTCACAAGCACGCCACAGGGCTGTCAATTGGCTTCTATGGACAAAAATCATTGTTACAACGAGCTAAACAGTGTTTGCGCTTTGTTAGTCATTCAGGCTAACTTCTGCTGAGAATGGATACCAAGCTACAAATGACATAATAGTCATGCACGGAGTCGTATCGCTTCAACTATGCGTATCCCAAAAACTGATCACTCAACAAATAATCCCAGCATCGTGAACTCTCCACACACCCCTTCATGCCTGATTATGAATGATGTAATGATACAATAAACAAAACACCAAAAACTAATCCAAAACCTCACCAAAAAACTCCAAATTATTACCCATCTGTCCACCCTCCAAAGTGCTAGAAAAATACCCACCCACAACGCAAATCCTTGAACAACTGTCCAGCTAGTGCATTCCATTCTCATGACCACTAATTTGCAGCTGGGCGGCTGCATCTATGCTTCCTCTTGGCCAAAGAGCCTGTAGCAGGAGGATTCACAATGTGATCGTGCTAGCTTACCCAAGCCACAGTCTCATCACCAACAAGGGTGTGTTCGTAATCAGTGAACAGACCAATAGCACCATTGCGCATGACTTCAACGTATCGCTGGTGTCTAATAATCTCCTTTCGAAGCTTCAGTTCAAACTGTTGGAAGCCTGTTTTCGTCATCGGGAAGTTTGTTGCATTAGAGAGCCACTTCTCACCATCATCATCGGATTCCTCCATGATATCGTCAATTATATCCTCAGCTGGAGGTGAGATGATATCATCCAGAGCAATGTAGCTGCGGCCACCATGCCTATTGGTCTGTGCACCAGCGGTCGCGTCGGCTGTTTATGCCGTTGGTGTTACAGCTATATTTCGGTGATCATTCTAGATCGCTCGATAATCCTAACAGGAATACTCAATTCGGAATCACAAATTATCACTCGGATGTCCGTATCTCATCAACTATCCTCGTTTGTTTACTGATTAGTCACATCTTCATGATGTGACCTTTGTATAAAAAGATCAACAACAGTGATCGGGCCAAGGGCAGGTATGATGTGTATCATCTTGGATCGATGTGGTCATAGGATATCCATCTTCAATGGTTACACTTTATCAATAGGAAATCTTATACCTAGTCCCCGTACAAACAACTATTCGCTCAAGCTCCAATGGTTGATTTCTTAATCAATCAGATATGGTCAATATCTCACCACCATAGGAGCTCAAAATCTGCTACATCCGAAGAGAGATAAGTTCATAACCCATCTTTCATATATCCGAGCCCTGTCAACTGAATTGTCTTATACAAATCAACCCTTATTTCAACCACACTATCTTGGTCTGGGTGAATATTACTTGGGATTCATATGTCCGGAGTGGCGCGGCATAGTCTCCACTCGAGATGTAGCAAATCATCCCACTCGTAGAAAACTGTATATTTCGCTCCAATGAAGCATAGTCAAGTTACAGGATCTGTCGTTTACCACGATTGTTGAACCATTATGTACCCATTGGGCATGTGAGAGAACACTCTCACTGGTTCATGGTGACATGAACCCATTTGTTGATACTTGGCTTAAGATAAGCTTGTATCTGTACAAGGTATCGCTAATAGCAAATGTGTCACAATACGAGCACATTACCTTCATGACACAGTTACTTCTCCTGGGAGTGAGAACTCGACTAACAATGGTAGTAGGCAAGAATGATGACGCAGTTACGTATTCAAACTCCAAAACAGGCCTTCGCAGTGTTAGTATAATGATGAGTGTGTATCGTCTGATATATATCAGCATTACTGACATGGAGGAAGGAAATCGAGAAAATACTATGGAACATACCCTCAACATTGGGGTGTATCTACGGATACCTATCGATCTTCTCAACCTGGAGGTGAAATCTTAACCTTATTTCTATATATGACCAATTAGTTCTGTATCAAAGTCAACAAGGATACTTCTCTCTTGCAGTCCAGAGTTGTATATTCAATCTTCAGTTCCATATCACAGATATATCTATCATTCTTTATTCTTAGTTCTTCTTAGTACTGTCATAGCAGCAAGTCGTAGGTAGGGAAGCAAGCAAGACGATACTTTAGATTCCACTAGACGTCGAAGGCAAACCCGATAGCGTCGTCATCCAGTGAATCTTTCTGGTAGGATACACTTCAGTCGGCAGTTCTCCTTCTGCTGACACAAAACTTCGTTGCTGCTTCTTATAGGACATGTCGATGGTTGGAGTGGTCGCACTCAAGGAAACTCATTTCCGGGGTATATGTGCCGGTTGCTGGGACGATACTGTTGAGTCCGAAGCGAATCTGAAGACCTGCACATGATTGTTTCAGTTCAGAGGATATTCCACGTACAATACTCTGGAGTCGTGTAAATAGGTATACTGATAGGGTACAACAATACCTTTTAGCCAATACTATCTATGGGGAGGAGAGAGTTGAACAGTTACCTTCTGTCTTTGTGGCTCGTAATCTTTAAAGGGATCCTGAGTGGAGTCTCATCATCCCTCTCATTATCAGACTGGAAGTTATTAGGGGCTGTTATTAATTACCATTTAGGGTGGATCTCCCAGTGTTATACAGATGGTGGTACTGATGTTTTAATTCGAAATAAAGTCATGGTTTGTTACCCAATGCATGATAATACCCCATTCATTATTGAAACTCAATTCGACTTTTCCTCCAACTCTACTTGGTAAGATCTTTAATATTGGCATCTGCCGCGAAATATAACATTACACGATGTGTATCTCATACTGAAGCTTTTTCTGGGACTGTAATCCATAGCATATTTGACACGTGGCAATATAAGGTGCCATGGACCTACGCGCTGACTAGATTACTATGATATAAATGCGATTATGTGTGCTCGATACTATACGTCATGCTGCACTCAACAACACTGCCTAATGCACTTCATTGCACACTCCCAAGTATGCTCTCAAGACACTCTCAAGCACATTCCCCACCACACTCTCAAGTACACCCCTCATTGCACTGGATGAGACACTCCCAGCCTGCATGAGAATATGCTCCCAAGTAAGCTCTCAAGACGCTCCCAAGTACACTCTAAGTACGACGATCCCAAGTACCCCTCTGAGTATGTTCTGAAGCAGACTCCCGACCATGCTCTCAAGAATGATCCTAATTACACTCGATGACACACTCCCAACCTTCGTGGCTGTACGCTCCTAAGTAAGCTCTCATGATGCTCCCAAGTACACTCTGAGTATGAAGCTCCCAAGCGCACCTCCCAGTATGTTCTCAAGTACACCTCCGAGCATGATCTCAACATGCTTCCCAGTACACTGCAAGAATGCTCCCAAGTATGCCTCCAATTATGTTCGCAAGTACACTCTCAAGCATGCTGTCAAGAACTCTCCCAACTGCACTGGATGGCATACTCCCAGCCTGCTAAACTATATGCTCCAAGGTAAGCTCTCAAGAAACTTCCAAATACACCTCGAGTGCATTCTCAAGTACTCTCCCGAGCATCCTCTGAAGGACGCTCCTAACCACACTCGATGACACACCCCCTGCCTGCTTGGCTTGATGCTCCCAACTGATCATTTAAGACGCTGTCAAGAATACTCCCGAGCACACTTCCAAGTACACTATCCAGAGGCAAGGCACACCCAATCTCATTTAACTATATCCTCGCATGTATACACCTAGTTGCTTGATCCGGAGACTTGCTGAGTTGCAGGCATCAGGCACCGGGAAGCTGGTGGGGGTAGCCAGATGGTGCATGGCGGGTGGTGGCGGCTGAAATCATGATGTCGGTCAATAATATAGTCTGAACCATATTTTCAGGACCGCCACCACCATGAGATCTCACCATGCCTCACAGTCATGGTGTTGACAGTTGCAGCCTTAGATTCTGCAGGAAAGGTAGGAAATTGAATCTTGGGGAGAGCAGATCTCCGACTCAGATTGTCCAGCGGAATCTGCTGTCCTCTGCCAACCGATTGTGGGCATATGTGTGCGCATTGGCTCCCAGGGTGATGGTAATGATGGAAATGGTGATGATGACGATGGTGGTGATGGCGATTGTGATGATGGCGATGGTGATGATGGCGATGGTGATGAGGGCGATGGGGATGGTGACAGTGATGGTGGTCATAGTACCAGAAGCACTTAGACAAGTAGGTTGGCTATGTCAATGTTTGCATCAAAGCTTCCACAGACTTAGAGCCTTCTATTAGCCAAAGCTTCCACAAACTCAGAGTTTGCCATCGGCCAAAAGCTTCCTGTGGAAAACTCTACTCCTTTCACAGAGCGGCTCTCTCAAGCAGGCTATCACGCAGGCTATCAAGCAGGCTGTAGTGCAGGCTGTCAATCGCCAGCAGGCTCTCATGTGGACTCCCAGCGATAGTGTATATAGTACCAGTATAACAGCAATGTCTGTGGGCAGCAAAGATACGTATAGGTCCATCTCTGGCCAGCAACCTGATAAAGTTCCATAGGCCCACACACACATCGCTATGAATCAACTATCGATGAATATAGTCTGCGCGTGGTGCAGGGGTCCACGGGAATCTTGCTATGAGCTGCGCAAGTGTGCTTAGCCCAGCCAACAGTTGTTTTGCACTTTTGCCAATGTCTGTGTAGATGTTTGATATTCCAGCAGCTATGCACATGGATCGGGTTGACTGGGTTTTAATATAAGATCATACTCAGGATGATTCTCCTCCTGGACTGCATGTTTTCCCCCCATCTCCAGGTGAAGTTGATCCTGAAGCGCAGTGTCAAGTAGTAGCAGTCCAGGATGACACAATTATTTCGGAATACTTATAGTATTTCATCTGTGCGATGGTTTACAAGTCACTGACATAGAAGAAGGTGAAATTTATTGATCATCTGTAAGGTATGCATCAGTTTTATTTTCCACATTCCCAAATACCTGGAATATAAGAAAACAATCTCTGATCACCTTAAGACTAATAGGGGGATACTCCCATAGTGCAGAGTCCCAAGTAATTGCAGGAAAATATTTAGAAGAAGTTATCATGGGTAATCAGGCAAGTGGTTGATAACCAGAGGAGGATGAATACCATGCGAAACATCCAATGCAGTTGTCATATTATTTGGGATTAAAAGAACATTGTCTGATATATTGCAACATGTCATGATGTAGCATTGTTTTTGTGATAATGAGATTGGTTGTACAGTATAACATCATAGTGGAAGACTCATAACATACATTGGAATCTGAATAATATATTGATAGGGCCGGATATAAAGTATATAAAGAATCGGTGTTTTGAGTTGGACCATATCCTTGTCTTCTCTCATTACTCAGTCTCTTGTATTGCAAAGCAATCCACAAATGTAGAAAAAAGCTCAACAGGATTGGGTGGGGTTTCACCAAAAATGTTGAGTTAGAGTGTAAAAACTGATTATAATTGTGTTCCTGATATCGACTACATCTGATACCACTCATCACATTGACCTTGCTGTACCTGTATATACCCATTGAATCCATCTACCAATGCCAGGTACCGAATCACCAATAGTGCAAAATTCAAGATTTCAATATCGGGATCAATTGTTACAAACTGTACTGCATTGTTATTTTCTGTTCCAATGTATAGACCAATTAGAAATAATATCTATAATTTCAATAAACATGGAAGATTAATCTCATGGTTATCAATAGGAAAAGCAGAGGAAATTTCGCTGTGTTGATCAGAAACGGGTCTTTTGTCAATCGAGTAGCAGGCCTGCAATCTAGCTTGAACAATGGTACTTCGGTGGGGGAGTAGCTATATCACTTATGCTACTGGCATCACTACTATACAAAGTATCAAGTTGTCAGTTATTGTAGGGAGCTAATAATCAGGTGATTGTAATTCAAATTGAAATTGCTTCACTGTAGTCAAGATTTGATGTTGAACAGTCTGCAGGAATACTTTACAACCACAGCAAAGCGACAGATAATGGGGACTGAGTTGAGCAACTCACCAATCCAGAGAAGTAGTAAGCTGTGGAGCTACATGTAATCAGTATAGAAAATCCAGATGGAAAGTGGAAGTGCAGAGGAGAGATCTGCATATTAGAATTAGGAAGAGAGAGAAAGTACAGTTGGCTGTTGTTCACAGGATATACCTTTGTGGAGAATGCAAGAAGTGGGACAATTATCAATACTAAGTGAGATGGTAAATCAGTATACATTGAGAAGGAACTTCTCGTTCGTCAAATATGTACTATTATCTTGAAATAGTGAAGTATATGAAAAGAAGTGATATATAGCATGCAACTGACCAAGGTAGATCATATGAAAAACAACAATTGTACTACTACAAAAGAATTATAAAAGCGACTATAGCGGGTGAATACTGGAAACTATAAAGTCTGTACAAGTCGCATACCACATTATCTCTTCGCCTGTAGGTTGTCAATAAGAAGGCTTGCTTTTACATTTCAAACATCTCATTGCTCACTACCGTACAGTGACTCCCATCACTCTTCTCTAACCTACTTCACATTGATATTCAACTAATATGATTTTGCATTTGACAATTTTTGTAGTAGTGTGACAAATTCCAGGGTGCAGAGTTGCAAATAAATAGCATTATTTTGGAGATTGTTAGAATACCATCTTCCAGCCCAGTGGCAACCATGATTCTGCTTCCCATCAACTACACCACAACTATAAGAAGCAAAGAATCCCTCAGATTGTCAAATCTTAATGTCAACTATCCAACTCCACTGCTTATAATGGTGGCTCCACTATCCCTATCAACACATGTAACCCAGTACAGTTCCAACCATCACATTATGGACAACTACTTCTATGCACAGTACACCTCATTGAGATCATCACCACTATATCCTTCAGTACAGCCCCAATCAGTTGTTATATATCAACCATTCTTAATTAGTACTACAGCTCAACTAGAAATTCTAAATGTTCCAGATACTTACAGGTTCTGCAATGCAGTATACATTCAGCTTGTTTAATTTATAAACGCTGATCACTTGGTGAAGCAGTTTCAGAACACACTTAAAAAGCTGTATTACAATGTGTCATATCTTCCTAAGCGTTCTACCTTCAATTCTTTAAAATGCACTAACTTGTCATTTACAGCATCTAACATAGTACCCATCTTGTTTAGTAAGTGGGATGCTAGTCCATCAATTTTCGGATTGAATTTCTTTCTTACCAACTCCATCATGTAACAACTTGCAGCCATCTCCACGCACAACTTCTACCAGAAGGTAATTGGAGCAGAGTACCAAACACAATATTTGAAATAGCCAGTACATTGTTACAAATTGTATCAGTTGCTGGCACATTCCAATTGATATGAGATTAATTGCAGTTCATTCTTAGCTGGACTGGAAGAAGGATGTGATGGACATACCATGGATCGATTCTCTTCTGTGATGTACCTTGGCATGACTCAATTTCAGATGACTTACCATTTTGATCACAACTTTTCATACAAGATCCAAGTTCATATACTGAACACTTTCTGTGTTGACATTGAGATATGGATATTCTCTGGAGAAGCTGCGGTTCTTCTCACAGTAACACTAAGTACCAAGTAGTAATATTACTATTTCTAATTATGTAGTTCAATTTACTTGCTGGTGTCTTAATATAACAAGGTGAAAAATAAATCCAATATGCACAAAGTAAATGTAATTCCACCAGGTGGAGAATTGCTTTATTATGAATATGCACCTAACATCAAATCCAGTGGGAAGGTATTGTGCGGATTTTGTATACCAGACTTACAGATTGCAGATACTGAGAAGATGGTTCATGGCGTCATCAGGTCCATATATGCACGCCACTGATAGTACACCTCCAATATATACTGAAGCACCGTCTTAGCAGTACAACATCTTGAGGCAGAAAGGAATCCCATGTGGTTCGAAATATGTGGTATATGATTACTGTCATTCCGAGAATGTTCAAAGAGCACAATAATTGAGAATATAGCTATATACCCCTACCATGATTGAGATGGAGTATGGAGCATATCAGCAAAATGAATTTTTGTCACTGGAAGCCTCCAGGAGTTTCTGCAAGGCTGTGGAGGGTAAAATTGAATGCATTATTCTCAGGAGAGTATCAAACCTGAGGACGGCATTCTTTCATGATTTCAAAGTGACCAGAATCTCTGATGACTGGCACAGGTGTACCATGGAGGTGATTGTGATAAGTTTGGGAACACCTCGGAGTGCAGGAGTGAACTTTCGATGCACCCGGAAGCATTTGGGAACCCCCGTGTGAAGTCTGGCATAGCCAGTGACCAGCCTGGATATGCCGGCGACACGCCTGGAGGTGCCGACGATAACCCGTAAAGAACCTCGGAGCGCTGGCGACATACCTGGGCGTACCTGCAACAGGTCAGTGACCACCTCGAATCACACCAGACCAGTGTGGGAAAATATCTTCTGTTGGAACGGTGCTGGGGGGCCTGCTCCAGAACCTTCGACACACCCTCTTCACCTCAGCTACCTCATTACGTCACCATTGACGAGATATTCAACGTTTCCGACACATGTTTCGAGTAAGAAGCATTTGATATCCACCACTTCATCATTCACCACGGTTCAGAACCTAGAATAGAACTTGATGCTTTCTGGTTGCCAAAATCAGTCGTCGCAGATACTAATACAATCCAGATGCCAACTCTACATGTTCACGTCTGGGCCAAGAACACCGGTATTGGACTCAGCCACTGGGCAGCACAAACCATGGGGATTTGGAAGGATAAGGGTGGCTCGCCAACACAACGGATAGATATTAAAGTGAGGGAGCGTGTCTGGGAGAAGGCCCAGTCCATGGACATCATCAACAAGCAAGGCGCCGGCCCTCAGCAATGGAATCTCCCAAGCAATTGTTGCGTAACTCGGATTAGTGATCCGGAGTTTCAAAGGCCGCTTTGGAAATGGTTCAATCCAGACAGGACGAACTGCAATGGTGAGAATCACAAGGCATCACCAGACAAGTTCGCGTATGTTGGCATACGCCGACGGAAGAATTGGCTCCAAGAAAGCCCGACTTGGAAGTGGAATCTTGTGCACATTGGTATGTATTTCATCGGCTCGATGCTTTTGCTGCTCTTCCTAATGATGTGTTGATACAGACGACGACAAGAAAGGAACCACTGGTCACAGGTCTCTGCCATTAAAGGTACGTTGCGACGCCTCGACCGACTTCCTTGTCGAGCCGCTTAGCTTGACCATTGCCTACGTGTATCCCGACATTACGGGGAAGAGGGTGGGGGAAACCAATACTCCGCTATTCTCATGGCACTGGCCTGGGGATGATGAATCGAGACTGTTGAGAGTTACATCAATCGTTGATACGACCATTTTGTCAATCGTGATTGGTGCAATCACTGGTCTGCCAAACCCCAGCCGGACAATCCAACAACTTTGGAGCTGCCAGGAGGAGCCTAATACAGATAGTTGTTCATATGGCCATAATGTTGCCCCATTCTTCAATAATGATACTGCTGCCAGATAGGTAAAATTGTAAGTACGGTGGGCAGGCAAGGGGAATATATATATGAGCTTGCAGGGTTTTCTTGATCCGGCGATATCATCTCGGCTGCATTTTAGCTTGGAGGCAACTTGATTACCATCATCTAAGCGACCTGATTCGTCAACTGAATGCTTAAGTTCGTCACAAAGACGACAAAAAGCAGGCTCTGCAGTCATATCTCACTCTTGTGTCCTTGCTCTAGTTCTTCTACCCTGCGATGATGTCACTGGGTCGGTATCTAAGGAGAATGCACAGTTCCTGTTAGGTACCAACTTACCAAAAAGTAACAACCATAAATCAGGCAATGAACATAGGAAGGTCTTGTAAGGGTGCAAAACAATCGCTGTGAAAAGCTCAATCCAGATGTGGCGTGCTTGTCCTGATTCAAGAGGTGTTCAGATTGAGAGAGCGATTAAACACAGCATAAACGTGGGAAGGAGGATGAGAGAAATCCTTTGACAGTGGTAGGACCCGTGTGTAGAAAAGTAAATTGATGCGCGGCTTTTTCCAAGGAGCAGCAGGCTGGTGACGGTATCTGTAGCTGAAAGACTGTCAAACACTTCGTGATGTTGTTCCGAAATTTCATTTTGCAAACGAAACATGGATCATCTTCAACAGTGCCTTCACTGCTTGATGACATACTTCTACATCGGCGCTTACATCACTCACCTCCAATGTGACCACAGAGCAACGCTAGTATACATATCAGCTGACCAAATGCCAGATGATGGTTTTGCGATCAAGGACGATAGTATTCTACTTCCATTCGCTCAGAAACAGAATCAGGATTGACTTCTTCCTCTTTCCGACGACAAATCATGCAATACAGGAGACGACAGTGAGAAGGCATGTATCGATCCAGAGCAACCTCCAGTTCGGACACCCATTTATGGTACTCCGCACATGGATGATCGTCTAGCCGGCAAGCCTATGAGTAATGTGTAGTTCGATATCATCGACGATGAAATTGACGTATAGTCACTGTTTTCTTGCGAGGAGTATCTATTAGCGCACTGGTGCATCACGCACAACTTGAGCAGTGCTGCTATCAACTAGCTGTTCAGGAACCCTACGATGGCAGCCAACAGCAACTTCACTTTGTCCCACTCTTTTTTGAATAGGTTGAACAAAATGCCATATGCAATGGGCATCAACTCTTGGAAATCTGTCCAAGTTTGTTACAATCATTTGCTGATCCAAACAACCGTCGCAATGATGATTACACACGTTTCTTTTGCCGCAATTCTGTTTAATCCGTTGAGTTTCTCATACAACAGGCTGCGTACAGGGAACTTATGTCGTATGCTCCAGCACCGGAATTCAATGATGCTGAGGAATGTATCTATTCAGAGTTGAAATCAAGTGACTGGTGGTGGAATGAGCAGGTACATTAGTTGAATTTCATCCTAGCTACGATGGTTATGACCACTTCAATAGCTCCAGCGGCTGGTTGGAGCTATGATAGTCCCTTTATTCCTCTGTTCAGACCAGACACATCTTACACACTATTCAGGCAACAAGAAGGAATGGCCATTATATTTGAGTCCCAGAAACATCGACTTGACGATTAGATCAATGCCTTCAAATCTTGGAAGCATCCTTGATGCCCTTCTTCCCATTCCTCCGAAATATCACGTTAAAGGACATGGAAAAACCCCTGCCATGAAGGAACAACAAATCCACGATCTAGATGATGTTAGGTAGTTCTTTGAACATATTTTTCGTCCTTTCCACACAGTTTTCAACACGGGAAGGGTTTTGCTTGTTGCCGACGGTTGGATGCAGCAAGGACATCCTGGTATGTGTACATCAAAGGCTGACTTCATCGAAAACAATCACATCCATTAAGTCAAGCACCCCCATTGCCCTGTGGGCGAAGCACTAAAATCATTGTTTGGAGAAGGGAAATCATTTTCCTGGCAATTGAGATACTACTGGCTATACTTCCAAAAGATGATACTCGCAACTCAGTGAGATTATATGGTGTGATGGCAAGCAAGACAACATCTTGAATATCAAGCCGTTGAAACCTCTGAAGGTGTCTTCTGGGATATGCACTGCATCTCTCCGACGACAATTATTGTATGTGATATTTCTTCGTGCGGTCTATCTCAGTATGCTTCAGCATTTGATGTGCTGGGTGACCTCCTTGCTCCAACATCATTCCAGGATCGACAAATTCAACCAGCTCTGGGCAATGATGCCTCCATATCCTGGCTTCACTCGATTCAACAAGCCATATCGCCAGGTGACGCAATGGAGTGGTAAGGAGATGATTGCACTAGGGTGTGTGAGTGATCTAGTTATCACGGCAACTCTTTTACACCATTCGGCAAGCCATAGAATTCACTTCACCCAAGCCCTGTTGTGCATCCAGAACTTTGTTTATGTTCCACAGGCGGCACAGTACAGGTACCATACTGAGGCCATGATCTAGTACATGGGGAATTATCAGGAAGAGTTTCATCATCACAAGGATGTTTCCAGTCGATTCTGCACCAGTTAATTTACAAAGAACGTCTTGGAAGTCTTGAAAAAGCATATTGCTTTGGACAAACTGGATGAATGGGTGAGTGACCCGGCTTCAAACAATGTTTCTGTGACTGCAAAGAGTAGTCGCCTTGATGAAGATAAAATGCAGATTGAGGCAGAAATTGGACAACATCTTGTCGACGAATCAGATTTCAACTTTGTGAAGATGTATCTCCTGAACCACTTCTCTGACCACATTTACCAGCTTGGCAACTTCGTGAATGTAAGCTCCAAACTCCCAGAAAAAGCGATGGTGGATCTTCAACAAGCGTACTGAAAATCAAATCCTCAGGTGGCCACCATTCAGATTTTGTGGACCAAGCCCGAAAGGAGGTATTTCAGTGTCGAGAGCTGAATGCAAAAGCTGCAAAACACAGTCGCCACAATGACATGACTCTAACCAAAACGTCTGTCAAGCGAATAATGAAAAACCCACAACCAGCAATCCAGACCCTTGATGACTTTGCCGAGTGGTGTGCAATGCCAACTGGGGAACTACGGAATCACATTGCTTGGTGTTTCAATAGGTTTGCCGACTACACAGACTACGTCAATCACGATCAGTATTTCAGTTGTCCCAACAATGCAAACTACATGTCACACAACACAGTAGCAATTCCGGTGATGTCTATTCAATGCGACGAGCAAGCAGTTCATATGGTTCATTGCACTGGGTCCACAAGGTGGAGAGAGTATAAGCCACCAAGAAATGATACAGTGCGTCTCTGAATGGGGACCAGTCTGGATAGCCACTTTATGTCGACATCGGGACGCATTCCCTCACAGTTGAACTATCTTTTCGTCGTCAAGGATGCTGAATCAAGCGTTAAAGGGCTTCTTGCGTTGGTTCAGACATTTGCAACGAGGCCAATACATCAGACTGCTGGTATGGTGATTCTCGATGAGAGGTATCAACCTCCGAAGCATCCAACGCACTATGAAAGCTACCATTATATGGCACTTTTCGTCCTTGGAAACACTTATATTGCCCCTAAAAACGCTACACAAGGAGCTGTACACCTTCTTCCGCAGACGCCACACCCTGATAGCTCGCGGTTGTACTGGATCAACACAATGGGCTCGAATGATTTCATTTTGATTTACATATAGATCGTTTGACTCAATGCTTGAAGTAATCATTGCAGTGGTATACAGATATCTGATGAGTGTTTACTCTGTGTGACTTAATTTCTGTAATGGGAGTTGTGCAAGCTTGTGGATAATCAATGTCTGAAGGGATTAAATACTGATGAAGATTCCTGCAATGGATGGGACAGTTCAAAAAATGGTCGAAATGAATATTCTCTAGACGACCAAAGTAAAACAAAAGTCCCAGGAATTCGCTTAAATGATGAAACACCTCTTTGACATGTTGTGATGGCGCGATCACATTATTGAACGCATTGACGGATGGTAGAAGATTGCAAATAAGTCGTTCAGATAATTTGGGGAGAATGTGGCAAGGTATTGGTGCATGGGGTCCATTGTCGGAAATCAATTACACTTTTTGCTGATATGGATCGATCCCAGTGCAATGCAAACCAGGATGAATGATGACGATCATCATGCATTAATGAATACATCCTACTGCATAACTCTTCACCCAGGCCTGGTGCACATGTTCGAGATTATGAAAAATACATACGGTATGTCATTGAAATCGAGGAGATTCAGTTGGATGAGCAACGGTGACAAAGTGAGGCTATATATATCAAAAACTAGTGCACGGATCAACAAGCCGTTAATTGGAGGCCAAAAGCACTGGAACTTCATTGGCGAATGTTATGTATCACTCGGATAATGCGAACATTGGTGGCTCAGATATCGACAGTTTTCAAACCATTTGGGTAGCAATCTTTATACATAGAACTGACATATTGGCAGTCAATAATGACTGTATGCATCATTGCATACAATTGTTGCACATCCAATAAGTGAAAGTATTGCAGTATGGTGAGCATGAACGGAGTGTCAATGATTTTTAGTCTCACAGTTTCAGCAATCACAGGGCTGAATAGTCACATTCTTCAAAAGTGATTGTATTGGCTGTTTTTATGGATCAAATGGCTACTGACATGCTCAAAGCCGCGTCCTACAAATAAGTATCACTGATACATCAACGATTTTCAGTCTTGTCAGTCTGATAATAAAAAAAGCCTTGGTCGCTGTAATACATAATCTAAATATTGGCCACCATTTTACACAACAATGGTGGCAACAACATTAATACTGTCTCCTGAAAAATGAGCATCAACAGACCATCAACAATTTTTGGTCTGACAACTTGGATAATCCACATTCTGTGCCATGACATGAACCTATAATCGAAGTATTTGCCACCTTGATGGGCAACAATGGGATAGATGATATTGCTACCGCCTCCAAAAACGAGTGTCAATATAGTATCAATGATTTTTGGTTTTGCATCTTACATACTGAAAGGGCAATGCAACTACGTCAACCCATAATCAAAGTATCAGCCACCTGTATGGGCATAAATTCTGAACACAATGACACTGTCACCTCCGAGAAATGAGTGTCAACAGAGTGTCGAAGATGTTTGGACTTGTATCTTGGACAGTCAAAGCACTATGCAATGCCTTTGACCAATATTCACAGTGCTGGCCACCTTTATGGGCAAAAATACTACAGATGATATCGCTGCTACCTCCTAAAAATGATCATCAATGGAGCGGTATCCATGTTTGGTCTTACATCTTGGATAAGCTCTGGGTCACACAACAGTGTTAACCATGTTTGGTCTTACATCTTCGATGGCCCCTGGGTCACACAACAACATTAACCCGTAACACAAGTATCGGCTGCCTTTATGCTCAAAAATGCTAGTTACATCTTCACAACCGCGTTCTAAAAATTAGCACCACTGGAATAACACCACTTTTTGTAGAGGCTCTGTAAGCTACACTGCAATGAACTGCATTGCATTGTTCCTACATTGAGTTCTAAATTGTCAGTCTTTTCAATATGTCTTTCTATAAAACTTCACAACTATACATGCAATCTCTCCCAGATCTGATGTTTTTTTGCTTGTAGCTGTACAGTCAATATTCAAGAACCAGCTGTCTTCTTTACTATAACATAACTGTTGACAGTCTCTCAACTCCAATGACCCAGTTTCCAAATTCCTTCCGCGATGTTGGATTCAAAAACTGTAATGTCCTCATTGCAAGAGGATATAATGTTTTCCGGCCATGAACCTCTCTGTATTCGAGATTTGTGTGACCTTACTTTGCAATTCATCCTTCGTGCTTGGTGGGTTTCTATGAATGTAGGCTCGAAGTGTCGTTGTCTATGAAAGTATTGCAGAACTACTCCTTCGTTGCAGTTTTCTTTTCACTGCCGCAGTGAGGCCATTGGTAGCCCTGGCATCATGTGTATCGTTTGACATCAAGTTCTTTGTCATTCATCAGAACATGAGGACAGCTCAATGGGAATACACTTTCTGGCAAAAGTTCATATCACAAAGTTAAACGAGTTACCAGAGTCTGAAGGTACTGAATTGACCTGTTTAAAGGCTGATAAAACAGCTTTGGCCATACTGAAGAGACAACGAAGCCATGGAATCACAATAGTATATTCGCAAAGGAAATTCATATTCGACATTCAGGTTTTATGCAGATTAACTCAATTGACAGATGAACTGATGCAAACTGGCAGCTGAGAACTTTGTACCATCTGAATCTCACCAAGACATCCAGAATTGTTACCGCATATTGGGATTTGTTTCGAATGATATTCCATAGAATGCTATATCAAACCTAGAGGAGTAATGGTCATTTAATGCGTTATGATATGAGCTGGTGCTTTCGTCTGCCATCACTCCATACCAATAGTTGCCGGTGAGCACGGGCAGTTGATGCACCCAAAATGCAATTGCCATCAAGACATAAAGTTGGTTTAGCTTTGAACAGGTGAACATCATGTAGTGTTAGCGAATGGTCCGGGTAACCCGCCAGCGGTGCGGGTTTGAACCAGAAATACAGTTCGGTTTAGTTCCAGAACAGTCCAGAATCCCGAACTGCTGCTTCTTCGGGGGCGAAACCCGCACCCATACCACTTAACCCGCCAGTTTTGCCAGGTTTGGCTAGACCCATCGGTTCCAATCCCCGGTTCTGGTTATCTGGTTTTTCTATTTAAGGTCGCATTCAAATACCCTACTGCTAATAGCACAATTTCAACTTTGGTACGTTGTTGTCCTTGGCTGACGTACTGGCCGCCTTTATAATCAGAACTACAAGAGACATGCTCCCTGACCCACCCTTAAAATGTGAGTCAACGGCACGTCAATGATGTTTGGTCTTGCATCTTGGGTAATCTGAGTGGCGATTGGGTACAGACGTTCATAAGTGTGGTAAAGGCCGCATTTAAACCCAAAAGAGAACGCAACACGCTCCCTACCGCATTCTAAAAATGACCGTCAATGGAGTGTTAACAATGTTTGGGCTTGGATCATTGTTAATTAGCATGGCGATTGGTTACAGACATTCATAAATGACAGATAGGTTGCCTTCTTGGGCAAAATAGGAAGCGACACGCTCCGTGCCCGATTCTGAAAATGTGTGTCAACAGAGCGTCAACAGAGCGTCAACGATTTTTGGTCTTGTAAGTCAGGTAATTGATTAGAGAGTTGGTTGTTGTAATGCCTACTGAAAGTATTGACCACCATACACATCAAAACCGCCAGGTACGACATCGCTACTTTCTCCTACGAATAAACGTCAACGGATAGTCAACAATATTTGATCATGTAACTCAGGTAATTGAAGAGTGACTTAGTTGTTTTTATACATAAGCACACTACTGGCTGCCTTAATTGGCCAACAAGAAAGCGACACGCTCCCTGCCCGAACTTGAAAAGGTGCGTCAACAGAGTGTCAATGATGTTCTGTCATGTAAGTTAGGTAATAACATCGTGAATTAGTCATTGTAATATATAATCATGGTATTGGCTGCCTTTCTAGGCAAAAGGGGAAGCTACACGCTCCCTGCCCCATCTTGACAATGATCGTGAACAGAGCGACAACGATTTTTGGTCTTGCATCTTGGGCAATCAAAGTGGCGAATGATCACAGACATCTATCAACTGGAAGTTGGTAGCCTTTGTAGGTCAATAAGCAAGTGATGTTCCCGCGACAGCCTCATGGACAATCACAACTTAATTCATTTTCGAGGCTGCAACTGAGTGATCCTGAGTGTTTTAGCTTATAAAACTGGTCAAAACTTCGTATATAGACTTTGACGGCCACATCGCACATTGATTAACCATGATGCAAGGCAGAAAGTTGTTGACGCTCCATTGACGCTCATTTTGCCATGGGCATATCCGCAATATGCAATCATTCACTTTCGCATAGAATATCAGCAATGGTCTTGTGGCAGCCGTTGTATCCTCTTCATGCACATTCTCCTTGATCACTACATTGTCCTTTAATAATGCATATATATGCTTTAAATATACTTTAAAGTGTCCGCTAATTGTAGACAATGATAATACTCAAAAATCCCATTCCCTTCAATTAATCCTCGTCTTCACTGTCAGGTTGGCTCAAATGGCTGCTTTCATCTGCAAAATGGAACTTAGCTTCATTATCAGGCAGCAGATAGCGTACTAACCGGTGGATGGTCTTTGATCAGTCAGCAAATCTGGAATAAAATCTTTATCGTACATGCAATCCTTGGCATATGCATCATGATTGAAAAATTGAATGTTGTGAAGTGGAGTATGTATATACACATATCCAGGTGGCACACCATCTATTTCTGTGCTTTGATTTCACTCACTGTTACCAGGTGGTGTAGCTGGCATTTCGGTCCAAGGTGGCGCTGGTCGTGGGTGTGGTGCACCCGTGCTTTTGCATCTCCAGCGTGACTGTGAATTCTTTGCCGTGAGATTTTGGCAAGGAAGGCAGCTGTCCGTTTGATTTTGACGAATCATCGCCGGGTGTCATTCTATTGCCGCCTTCACCTTGCTATGCTCAGGAAACTCACCTCCTTGCTTCTTCACTTCTCGGACTGCGGCGCAAGGTTTCTTGATGGGTTGGTTTGATTCCTGGATTGCGGAGTGCGAAAACCCTCCTTTGACCATTTTGACCACATTCAAGGCAGGGCGCATGTCGGACTGTTCTAGCTTTACCCGACCTCCCTGCCTTGCCATAGTAGCTGACATGTTGAACACCTACAAGACGTTGGTTGCTCCTTCTTAAAGTGAGATTCATCAATTTCCTCGACCACATATGACTCCATAGCCTCCTCTAATGTCTTTCAAGCCTGTTTGGTCCACTCCTGGGGAAGTTTATCATGAAATTTGTCTGGGAAAATCTCTGAACTTACAACATCACGATGCTCAATTTTGCGGACAATGGGAACAAAAGCCTTGGTTGATCATCAAGGTTTCCCATTGCCGGCAGCGACAAATTGGTAACGGAGCTCTCTACGCACACCAGCTGAACATTATATGGTTAGTCAACCACCGTCTGCCTCGATATGGAGTTACTCACATCGGGTCGCATGCTGCAGGTTATTCTTGCTCCGTCCGGTTTCACCTACCGCTGTTAAATTTGTGTCCTGGGTCAGATTTTCGGTGACTGCAATTGCAGCGTCGTGGTGGACTGACTGGTGTTTGCGTTGCAGCTGTGTCTCAGCTGATGGAGCATTGCACAAAGCGCCTTTCGTTCAGATCAATTCCGATCCAATCGCACCTGGTTCAGGTTCTTGTGGAGCCGTGACTTGCTGTTGTGGAAAGGTGAGGAAGATGATAACGAAAAGAAGTGGGAAGTCCTAAGGAATATATAAATACCTACAAGTCCGAATAGAATGAGTAACAGCCAACTTGAACGTTCTATTCAAGCTGAATCCTGCTGCGTATAGCTGCAAGTTGCAGGGGAGTCCCACGGTCTCGCACTTTGCAGTAAGTCGGTCCGTTGTTGTATGTTTGTTGACCGGTATATATTGTGCTGAACAACAGCCGAAATCACTTGTTTGATATATATAAAAAGGAAATTCTTCAACTGAAAGGACGTCTGGTGATGTTTGTCTCAAGACATTGCCCGGGATCTTAAATGAATCACACGCTAGCCATCGGGTTATGATGTACACTTAGCATGACTATTCGGAATGAAGTGACGGTCAAAACGCAGATTTTGCTTTGTTCAAGATGATCAAACCTACCAACCTTGACATAAATGACGCAGCTTGCCTCCATGTGGTCCATATCTTGGAATATCCAACATCTCGCCCAACACCAAGGTCAACACAACATAGAATGGTCAATGCTCCGAAAAAGAACATTTCGCCATTTCTGGTGGGCAAATACTGCAAATTGACCAAGCACTCCACACGATGATGTCATGAAGCAAATGAAGGCAGGGGCGGCTTGGAGGTAGAAAGTGTCCGACCGTTAGGAGCATTGTGCAGCTTACGATCGGAAAAGAAGCTTTTGGCAGAGACAAGACGGAAACCAGACATTTTCAGCAACAAACAGAAAGAGACATGGATTCAACATTATGTGGATCGAGAGACTGCTGGAGTAAGAAAGCGAGTTGAAGATGCTGAGACAGCGATTATGCAAGAGTAAGAAGATATGAGAAATGCTGAAAAAGAACAATCGACAACGAGATAACCTTAAAACACATTCGAGGAGAGGTTCAATGCTATCCGAGACACTCTGAACGATCTTGCACCTTCCGATGATGAGGAGAATGGGGAAGACAAGCAAAATGAAGAAGACACAGAGCTTGGCAAGCTGAGCAAAGATGATGAACCTGGCTGGGTGATGGGCACAATCACCAAAACGGTACAGCACCGCAAGGAGTGTAATAGGCAGAAGCAGATGAGGCTTGACGAACTGACACAACCGGGATGGGGGGACACGGCTCACTACTTTCAGGAGAGATTTGTGAAGTATGGGACGTCCAAATGGATGGTTCCGGCTGTTGTGAAACCTCAAACTGACATGACTGCTGCCACACCATTACCGACAACATTTGGAGAGCTTAGGCAGACTTTAGATATCGTCCCAGGACAATCGCAGATGCCGCAAGGGACTTCTCGACCAGGAAGAAGTCAAATGAAGCAAGGTGCAGAGAAACCACAGTCACAAACTGACCAAGGATCTGTCTTGCCCGACGTAGTGGCCAATTCGTCACTGATTGAGAATGCAAAGCCTGTTGAACCGATAAGCTTTGACCCTCAGATATCACGTCCCAAGCTTATTACCATATACAAATCGGATTTGAATGAAGAGATGGTGATGGCTCCTGCCTCACCGGAGGTAAAGATAGCCAAATAGTTAATATTGACGACGTTGCTCTGGTAAAAGTATCTTGAGTTCCTATTTTGCTACATGTCAGCTTCTTCTGGATTTCAGTGACGAAAGTGTGAGACATGATAATTCGTCAGTGTGTATGCAAGAGTTGTACGGGCCATCTGACAGTTGCAGATGCCGAATCAAGTTGATCGACAACCGATGAATGTTATATCATCTTACCTGTTGCGGGTAAAATAGAAAGCAAAACCAAAATTTGAGATGAAATATACAAACAAAGTTTAAGTCAGTGATGTCATACGACTGATGGAAGGAGAGATCAATGCGCAACCTGAACCCGGATGAATGACAGCTGTCATGCTGCATTGATACATGCATCAAACTGGATAACTCTCCACTAAGACCTCCTGCACATGGTTGAGAAATCGAAAATTGCTTGTGGTACGGCATGGAAATCGAGGAGAATCAGCTGGATAAGGACTGTTGAGAACGTCGGGCTATAAGTATCTATATCAAGTTAATGGATTTGTTTACCGTTAATTGCCAGCCGAAAACACTCCAACCCATTGCACTTACGCTATTCATTATGCAAATGACTTGTATAGTGGTGGCTCAGAAACCGAGATGTCTCGAAGATCTTGGATTCAAACGATAATCCCTAGAAATGGTATACTGGCTGCCAATAAAGACAGTATGCAATTTTTGTACAATTGTTGAGCACCCAATGACGGTTAGTATGTCTCTATGGTGAGCTCAACTGTGAGCTTCAACGGCGCATCAACGATTTTTGGCATTGCATCATTGAACATCCAGAGGGTTTTGCTGCAACATTATCTCATAATCGAACTATTGGCCGCCTTTCAAGTCAAAAATAGTTGCGACAACATCGCTAGTATGTCCTAAAAATGAGCGTCAACGGAGCATCAATGACTTTTGGTCTTGCATTATGGAAAATGTAACGGCAGCGGAGCTACATTAAGCCATAATCGATCTATCTGTGGCGTTTCTAGCTGAAAATGGTTGCGACAACATCCCAAATATGTCCTAAAAATGTGCATCAATGGAGCGTCAACGACATCTGGCCTTGCATCATAGAATATCCAGGGGCTGTGGGCCAACATTAACCCAAAATCGAACTATCGGCCGCCTGTATAAGAAACAATGAGTTGGACAACATCGTCAGTATGCCAGAAAAATTAGCATCAACATAGCGTCATCGATTTTAGGCCTTGCAACTGGGAAAATCAAGGGGCTATGCAACTACATTGATCCATAATCGAACTATCGGCTGCCATTCTAGGCAAAAATACTTACAACAAGATCGTCGCCATGTCCCAAAATGAGCATCAACAGAGCGTCAACGATTTTTCATCTCGCATCTTGGATAATCTAATGGCAATGGAACACAGATGACCCACAATGAACCTATCAGCTGCCTTTATTGGCAAAAACGCTGGTGACAATATCACGTCCGCCTCCTACAGTTGAGTGCCCATATAGTGTCAACAGTTTTTGTTGAGGCTCAGTTCGCTACACAGCAATGAACTGCATTGTGGTGTTCCTAACTAGGGTTATATGTGGTCAGTCTTTTCAATCTGTCTTAGTATACAACGTCACTAATATGCATGCAATGTCTTACAGATCTGATCTTTTTACTTGTAGGTATAGAGTCAATATTTATGAACACGCAGTGTGCTGAATTGTAACGTTACTTTCAGCATTCTCTCGAGTCAGATTACCCAGCTTTCCAATGCCTACCGCCATGTCGAATGCGAAATCTTTGAACACCTCGTTGCTCGAGGTTACGATCTCTTCTCAAGAAGAACGTGTTATTATTGGTGATTTGGGCCATCTGACTTTCCAACTCATCTTCGATGCTTGGTGGGATTCGATGAATTCAGGCTCGAAGCGCTCTATTGCTTCCCACAATTCTGGAGAAGCGCCTTCGTGGTGATTGTATTTGCACTGCGGATTTGAGGAGACCGGCAGCCCTGGCATCATATGTATCTATTGTCATCAAGTTCTTCACCATCCATCAGAACATGGGACCAGCTCAGTGGGGAAACACTTGCTGACAAAAGCTCATATCGCAAAGTGAAACGGATTGACAGTGTCAGAGGTTTCTGAATCGACTAGAACGACGGTCGATGAAACAGCTTTGGCCATCCTGATGAGGCAAGGAGGTTGAGGAATCACAATAGTAAGATTGCAGAGGAATATTATATTTCGGATCTAGCTTGATCCACATTAACCGAAATGACAGACAAAACGTTCCAAACTGGCAGCTAAGAACTTTGAACTTCCGAATTTCAACAAGACATGTGGAATCGCTACCTCATGTTAGAATCTCTTTCGACTAATATTCCATGGAACGATGAATCAAATCTGGAGCGACGACGGTCATATAAGGCATTACGTGATGACCGAGTGCAGCCGTCAGCAACGACCCTTAGCAACATTTACTGGAGGGAATATGCACTGACTGTGGATGCAATTAAAATGCAGTTGCCGTCACTAAATCAAGTTAGTTTAGGTTTGGACGGATGGACTTCCACAAACAAACTATCCATAACGTCGGTCATTGCATACTATATGGATCGAAATTACGCATTACCCGAAGTTCATCTCCGTTTGGTTGAGGTTGATCACCTGTACTTATCCTGTTTCAAAAGCTAATTAAGGATGATAGGTCAAGGGCCAACATAATGGAGCAAGTTAGCCGTACATTTGAGGGACGTGCTTGATTGTTTTGAGCTTCCTGACGGCCATTTCCTTGGTATTACGACTGATAATGCTTTGTCAAATTATTTGATGACACGCGAGCTGCAATCAACACTTGAGGCCTCTGCAATCGAGTGGCCTGCATTGAGGAACCACATACCATGCATGGCACACGTCATACAGCTGGCTGTATGCGCATTTATGAGCAGTCTTGGTGTAAAACGCCGCGCCAAGTCTTGGGAAGACCATGAGTGCAATCAGCAATTTGGAGAGAATGAAAGCATAGACATTGGGAAGAGTCAAAGACTTTGAAAAGAGGGCAATGCTAGAATCAATAAGGTGTCAGCCATGAGACCAGGTTAAGGAAAGATAATTGAGAAAGTGCCTATTTCATGATATTTTGAAAGTACTGAAATTAACCTTCATATAGCAAAGAATGCTTGGTGTATTGATTCCGCTGACACCTGGTTGTTGAAACGAGTTCATTGACTGTCAAAAGGCCAAATTCCACATCACCATACTTCCGATGATAGACGTGAAGACATGTGGGAAAGATACACTGGAGTTGGTCGAGCGCACCGACCGATTACGGGAATTCACACGCGAGCAGCTTCAGAATCCAAAATTCAGTGAATACCGGCCACTCTTCACAACTCAAGATGAACAGACCATTGTGATGTATCTCATGCAAGTTTTGAGACAATTCAGATATTGGACCCTGTCAATGTAGAAGAGGCATCCAGTCACATTGCATCATGTCATCACAGTGTACAATCTCATGTTTGATCATATGGATGGCGTGATGTGAGCTTGGGCTCAGAAAAGGACTGGATGGAAGGAAGACTGGTTCTTTGCCGTTAGGTTAGCTCCACGGAAGCTGTCCATGTATTATGCAGCAGTGACTCCAACGACGGGTATGCTCCTCATTTCTGCATATATCATTGATCCTTTCAGGACCTTGCGATTGTTTAGAAAGTGGGACAAGTGAATGGATATTCATCCTGAGGACGAAACATCCTATACTACCCAATACCAAGAGGCCTTTCTGACGTTTGAGGAGAATGAATAGTACACCAAACATCGACGCGTTCCGGTCAATAAACTTGAAAGCTTACCGAGCAGCAATGACATCCCCTCTGCAACCGCTTCATCATCCTGTCAATCATCATTTGATCCATATTATTCTTCAAGCAATGATGAAGAAAACTTAACACCTAACAATGTGGCTGAGATGACACCTGGACAAAGCAATTGTGCAGCACGTTTATTGACCACCGCCAGACTCTATTTGAATTCGCCGCCTGAAGCACCAAAGAACAGGGGGCAAATTAATCCAAATATCAATGATTACCACTCCGACCCAATGTAGATTTGCAGTACATTTTGGATACCGAACATAACCAACTGGTGGCTTCAACCGGAGGAAATGCACTCAACATATGCCGATCTCTCCAATGTGGCACACGACATTTCCTCTATCATACCACATGGTGTCGGAGGGGAGTCTACTTTTTCTGTTGGCCGAGATGTTATCAGCTGGAGGCAGTCAGAAACCACAGGCGAGACCCATCGCGAAAAGGTTGTTCTAACGCAGTACGCTCCAGCCAATCATGGAATTTTGGCAGGCGCTGACCCAGAACTGGATACAACGAACACCGATAACGACTCAGAAATGGAGAAAGAGGCGAAGGAAAAGAAATTGCACAGAATGGCGAATGTTGATGACTTTTTGGAGATGTGGCAGGGCAGCCAAAACCAATGTGCTACACAGAAGGAATCTCGCGCTCAAAACAAGCAGATGACCGCCATGGGATTCATTTCAGATATGGATGAGATCGTCAAAACCTCCTGGTCACTCTTTCAACATGATGGTGTGGCTGCATTTAAATTGTTAGAAAGTTCACCGTTGCCACCAGCTTTGTCTGCAAAGAACCTCCCTGGAGGAAGAACTCAAATATTGAATGTCTGCCGAATCCGAAGAATCAACTGTCATCCAGCAGAATGTGATGAGGATAGCGCACCTGAAAGCATTTCGGCTACTGAAGATTTGCTTAACTGGAATGGTGACTTTGATAATCCAAATGAAAGCAAAGGCGATTGTACAGCGGACGTGGATTCTGATATAGAGCAAGACAATAGCATCAATGATCCAGAATGCCTAGAGCGGTGGGATGTGAGCGTGGAGACAAATGTTCCCTGATTAATTCAGCCTACACGGAAGTCAAAGTGACACGCTGAAAAGAAGTTGGTGACAGTCAATGCAATCGCAACGAGAAGGAATAAGGGAGTGAAGAAAAACTAGCGCAGCATGCTTCAATGTTTCACTGGCTTTTTTATGTATCATCACCGAGAGTTTTAGTTAGAGATATATCATGGGCGAATGCTGAACAGTAGCTTGTGAATATCGGTTGATAAACATATGTATTGCAGGAGCAATGAAGCATTTGGGAAGCTACATTGATTTTGGTCATGTGAAAGCGAACAGTGCAAGAATGTTACTGCGCTCGGCTTGCTCACAGGGCCATATCTCAATCAGTCAGAATGACTACCAATGAATTCAAATCATGATGAAAACTATTATCGATGGCAGCAGATGTTGTATGGACAATACATGAACATGAGCGTCAACGGAGCGTCAACAATTCGTGGTTGTGTGAGTACGGTAATTGAACAGTGATTTGGTTGTTGTTATGTATAACAGATGTATTGGCAGCTTGTATAGGCAGAAAAGATACCAACACGGTCACAGCCCCATTCTGAGAGTGAGCATCCACGGAGCGTCAACAATTTGTGGTTATGTAATTACGGTAGTTCAACAGTGATATAGTTGCTGTTATGCATCACTGAGGTATTGGCAGCATTCATAGGCATCAGAGATAGCAACACGGTCACCGCCCAATTCTGAGAATGAGCATCAACGGAGCGGCAACAATTTGTGGTTTTGTATGTACGGTAATTCAACAGTGATATGGTTGCTGTTATGCATAACCGATGTATTGGTAGCTTTGATAGGCAAAATAGATAGCAACACGGTCACCGCCCCATTCTGAGAATGAGCGTCAACAGAGTATCAATGATTAGTTGCTTCGCATAATGGATAATTTATGTTCCGATTTGTTGCAGACATCGATTGATCAGATATTGAGAGCCATTACTGGGAAAATTTACCGCGACATGCTCCCTGCTGAATCCTGAGAATGATAGTCAATGGAGCGTCCACGATTTTTTAGCTTTGCATCATGGGTAATTTATCTTCCAATTGGTTGCAGACATCCATTTATCAGATGTTGGCGGCCTTTACTGACAGAAACAACACCGACATGCTCCCTGCCACATCCTGAAAATGAGTGTCAATGGAGCGTCAACAGTGTCAGTTGTTTCATATTCGGTAATCAAGGCATCGTGCAGATCTTTGCTTTTGTAACAGCATTATTGACTGCCCTGATAGGCAAAAATACAACATATCAAAGGTAATACCCCAATTCCAAATTGATCGATATTGCAAGCTGCAAAGCAGGCAGAAACATATTATTGGTTGTTGAAAATGCGATTTTGATATGATACAATTAATAAACTCCAAAAACGAGAGCCTTATATGAAGCTGTGGATGGACCCGCTGGGCGAACCACTGACAACCTGCCCAATTCAGACGGGTTGGGAGTTGACCATCGAACTGTACCCGGGTTGACGATTCGGGTTTATTGACAACGCGGACAGCCAATTTGGCAACGGTTCTGTTTGGACCTGGACCCAGACCCGAAGTGACAGTCCGGAACCGTTGCTAACACTAACATCAACCAACAAACTAGTCATAATATTGATCATTACTTACTATATCGATCGAAATTGGGCATTGCATGTAATACATCTTGCTTTCAGTACGGTCAATAGCCCATTTATTTTGTTTTTCAATAGCTAAATAATGATGATTGGTCAAGGGTCAACATACAGGGGCAATGCTAGCCGTACATTAAAAGGAAGTTCTAGACCGTTTTGAGCTTACCAATGGATATTGACTTACAATTACAACTGATAACACTTCCTGAAATTACTCGATAACTCGGATACTGCAATCAATCCTTGAGTCCTCTGGCATCAAGTGGCTTGCATTCTGCAGCCATATACCATGCATGGCGCAGGTCATACAGCTGGCTTTAGATACATTCATGAGCAGTCTAGGTTTAAAAGGCTGCGCCAAGTGTTAGGAAACGTATGAGCGCGATGAGCAATTTGTAGAGAATCAAACCATGGATATTGGGAAGAGTCAAAGATTTCAAAATGAGGGCAATGCTACAATCACCAAGGTGTCAGCTATGAGACCAGGTTTAGCAAAGGTTATTGAGAAAGTATGTAATTCAAGAAATTATGAAATTCCTAAAACTGACCTCCATATAGTAGAGAATGCTTGCTGTATTGATCAGACTGACACCTGGTTGTTAAAACGAGTTGATTGACCGTCACTCCGCCAAAGTATGAATCGCAGTACTTACTATTATGCATGGGAAAACCTGCTGGAATTAGACAGTGGAGTTACTTGAGTGAGCCTACTGATTAGTACAATTTGCCAGCAAGTGGCTGAAGAATCAAACACACGGTGATTACTGTTCACTCCTCACAACAAATGATCAAGTGAACTTTGACAAGTCCATGATCGATGTGTTGAGGCCATTCCGATACTGCACCATTTGGATGTTGAAGAGGCATACAGTTACTGCACATCACCTTATCACTAGCTACCATGACATGATCAAACATCTGGATGGTATTATCTGAGCGTTCCCTAATAAGAAGACTCAATGGAAAGATGGCTTATTCCTTGTCATGAAGGTTGCATGACAGAAGCTATCCAAATATTATGCAAAAGTGACTCCAACAACAAGTGTACTTCTCTTTTCAAGACATTTCCTTGATCCATTCTGGAAGTTGCGATCATTGAGAAAGGAGAACAAGGGAATAGATATTAATACTCAGGATGAGACTTTCTATACTACGCAATACCAGAAGGTATTTCTGAAGTATGCGGAGAATGAATATAGTGCCAAACATAGATGTTTGGCGATCTTTAAATCTGAAAGTGTTTCAAGCAACAATCTCTTCGCCTCCACAACAGCTTCATGATTCAGACAATCTCCTTTTGATCAAATTGATTAGTCCAGTGATGATGAAGAATACTGAATGCCTAACAATCTGGCTGAAACAGCACTCAGATCAAGCGAACATGCAGTACTCTTGCTGACAGCCGCAAGGCACCATTTCCATTCACCACCTGAATCACCACAGACATGTGGGCGAGTTAATCTGAATCTTAATGATTACCACTCAGAGCCAATGGTGATCAGCACTATATTTTGCATACCAGATATCAGTGACTGGTGGCGTCAACAGGAGGAAACACATTCAAAGTACACCAATCTCACGAATGTCGGACACAACATATTCTCTATCATACTACATGGTGTCGGAGTTGAGACCAGTATTTCCCTTGTGCGAGATGTTATTGGCAGGAAGCAGTCAAAAACCACCCGCAAGACCCATCGTGACAAGGTAGTAGTGTGGCAGCGTGCTTGAGTCAATAATGAGATGTTGGTAGGCGATGACGCAGCATTGGATACAAGGAATATAGAAAACGATCTGGAAATGAAAATAGACGAGGAGGACAGAAAATTGCACAGAATGGCCAAGATCCACCACTTGTTGGAGATGTGGCAGTGCAACCAAATCCTATATGCTACACAGAAGGAATCTCGCACCCAATACAAGCAGATGACAGCTGTAGGATACACTTCAGATACTGAAGAGATTGTCAAAGCATCCTGCTTACTCTTTAAACATGATGATATGGCTGCATTTAAATTGCCAGACAGATCATCTTTGCCACCAGCTTTGTCTGAAAAGGACCTCCCTGGAGGACGAACTCAAGTATTAATTATCTGCCTAATTAACAGAATTGACCATCATCCCACTGAAAGTGATGATGACAGTACACCTCAGAGCATATTGGGCACCCAAAATCAGTTTGACTGGAATTGCAACCTGGATAATACAAATTTTAAGCAAAGGCAATTGGGAGGCTGACATTGAATCTTGAATAGAGCGACACAATGGCCCAGAGAATGTGGAAAGCCCAGAGCAGTGGGATGTGAGTGCTGCACCAAATGTTCCGAGATTGATTTGGCCACCACAGAAGTCATAGACAAATGCTGAAACTGGGTGGCTAATGGTGAATTCAATGGAAATGAAGAGGAATATGGGAAACAAGAACAAGTAGGACAGAATTTGTCAATATGTTTGACCTGGTTCTTTATATTCCTGGACCAAGAATTTAATTTAGAGATATATTATGGGAGAATGGTGAGCAGTCACCTGTGAATATTGGTAGATGAACAGGTGTATAGCAGGCGAAATGAATGATTTAGCAGGATATATAAATGTTATCAGTATGAAAGCGAACAGTGCAAGAACATTGCTGGGCTCAGCTTTGCCACAGGGTCGAGTTTCAATCAGTAAGAAAGACAACCAATAAAATTGCACCATTCAGAATACAATTATCAATATCAGCAGATGTTGAATCAACAATAGATTAAAATAAGCATTAATGGAGCATCAATGATTTTTGGTCTTGCGAGTAGGGTAATTGACAAGTGATTTGGTCGCTGTTATGCATAACCAATGTATCAGCACTGTTTATATGGAACAGAGAAAGCAGTTTTGCCACTGCCCCAGTCTGAATATGATTGTCAACATACCATTAACGATTTCTGGTCTTGCCAGTTAGGTGATTGAGAAGTGATTTGTTCACCATTATACATAACCAACGTATAGGCAACCTGTATATACAAATGAACCAGCAACTCGGATGCTACCCCATTCTGGAAATTAGCATCAACATAATGTCAACAATTTGTGGTCTTGACAGTATGCAATTGAATAGTGTTTGGGTTGCTGTTATGCATAACCAACTTCTTGGCAGCCTTTATAGGTAAAAGTAAAAGTGATGCAGTCACTACCCCATTCTGAAAATGAGCATCAATGATGTGTCAACTATTTTTCGCTTAGCATGGTGGGTAATCTTAGTTGCGATACGTTGCAGACCATCATCCAGGAGATATTGGGAGCTCTTAAGGCCAAAAACATTAGCAACTAGCTTCCTGCCCCATCTACAAAATAAGGGTCAACACAGCGTCGACGCATTTTGATCTTGAATCTTGGGTAATCCAAGTGTCGCTTTGTGGCAATTATTCATATAATGAGTAGTAGCAGCCTGGTCTGGAAATGCAGTGCACAACATCGACATTACCACATCTTGAACATGAATCACCACTGAGCATCAACAATTTCTGGTCTGGAACATTGCGTAATCAAGGTATCACATAGATAGTTGAGCACATACTAGAGCTATTGACCCCCTGCAGAAGTATATATACAATATATTAAATGAAAAACACACATTCGAAAATAATCGATATCACAAACTCCAAAACATGCAAAATGAGACAGCTGGATGTTGAATCAGGGGTTTTGATAAGATACTATTACCAAACAGCCAAAACAAGAGCATTATATGTATCAACTAGTGGGTCCTCTGGGCGACCAGCTGACAACCTCCCCAATTCAGATGCTTCAGGAGATGTCCCTTGAACCATACACAAATTTACTGCTCGGGTGAATTGACGACCTGGACCACCAATTGAGCACGGGTGCAGTTCCAACATGGACCCAGACCCAAAGTGATGGTCTGTAACTGTCGCGGACACTACTTACTAGCTTCACTATATTCAATCAACCATAGCTTGCTACCCGAGCTATAAAGAAGAACCCACTTTACATATGAGAGTGGCAAGAGTGAGTATGTAATAGTTGTGAGATTGACAGTATCAGAGATTCAAGAATGAGTGCAACTATATTTGAGGAATGGGAAACCATATCTCAGTATTGATGGAGTATAATATGATATTTGCAAGAGCAATCATGTTACAGATGTGAATATCATTAGGTTAGAGTATAAATCACATCAGCAACAACTCTAGTTTCCGTCAGAAACACCCAGGTGTTCCGGACGGCTCTGACGGCTCTGATGGAACCTCGGACCCTCTGACGCAGAATTACATGCTACGCGTCGCGTTGCATACGTACCTCCTTTACTTTGTGGTGACATTTACGCACCATCAGAAGGACATGTGTGTTACACTCTTCGCAGGGGCTGCAGTTATGCTGAAGCCGTTGACACAACGCCTGGCGATGTTAAATCATAGCTACTACTTATCATTCAACCATTTTCAAAACTTATGCATTCAGTTTGTATTCTCATCTATGTATCTATGTATCTATCTAGCTACCTATCTACACACGGTATAGCTGGACTGGCAGCACGTGGTGATTGTCAGCAATTCGAGGTGCGCCTGAAGATGACGATCGAGTGAACGTCCACCTCCAGTACCCCTGAATCTCCGTACACCCGCCGTCGCTCATTAGCGATGTACTTGGAGGCCGTAATCGAGCGAGTTGAGAGATGCACTTGGAGGCCGTGATAGAGCGAGTTTGGAGATGCACTGGGAGGCCGTGATCGAGCGAGTTTGGAGATGCACTTGGAGGCCGAGATGGAGTGAACTCAGAGATGCACTTGGAGGCCGTGATAGAGCGAGTTTGGAGATGCACTTTGAGGCCGTCATCGAGCGAGGTTGGAGATGCAATTGGAGACCGAGATTGAGTGAACTCAGAGATGCACTCCGAGCTGTGATCGAGCGAGTTTAGAGATGCACTTGCAGCAGGCTTTGATCGAGGGAGATTAGAGGAGTACTTGGAGGTGGTCGATCTAGAGGCGGTCGATGGGAGGCGCGCCAGGTGCTGAGACTCTATTCATCGGTTAGTTAACTCGAAACCGTGGGAATGTGACGAGGTAACTTTACCTTTGAAGCTCTTATGGAGAACTGGCTGGTGGCAGTCGATCTGTAGGGAGGTACGCCGGAAGCTGAAGCTACATTCAGGGGTCAACTCGAAATCGAGAGAATGAAGGGACGACAGACAATATTCGGTGTATGCTGTACTCGGTGTATGCTGCACTCGGCGTATGCTGCACTCGGTGTTAACTCATGATGATGGCATGGAGAGATAGAGAGGGATGACTTAACTTTGTGTTCTGCGATGATGGTTGAGTTGTGGACGAGAAAGAGAGAGATGGGGGATGAAGATGAGAATGATATGGAGGATACGA
>Ga0307515_10003473_pt1 | contig 33124 bp, 29 predicted proteins | sample 17_EM_MG_FD_194513 | JGI IMG/M metagenome (GOLD analysis project Ga0307515, IMG submission 194513) | Populus trichocarpa ectomycorrhiza microbial communities from riparian zone in the Pacific Northwest, United States - 17_EM | ecosystem: Host-associated > Plants > Roots > Unclassified | place... | reverse complement strand
TGTAATTCTCCGTCAGAGGGTACGAGGTTCCGTCAGAGCCGTCAGAGCCGTCCGGAACACCCGGGTGTTTCAGACGGAAACTAGAGTTGTTGCTGATGTTCCTGGACCCGTTGCTAACACTACATTCGATGATGATGATCAAGTGAACTCAGAGTTATCCCAGTAGGCCATATTCATATAAGCTGAGAGATCTACTGGGTGGCCATAAACAAGCAGGTTCAAAGATGCACTTGGAGGCCATAATGGTGCAAACTTGGTGGCAGTGATTTAGCGAGTTTGAAGATGCACTTGGAGGCCATGATCATGCGACATTGGAGGCCATGATTGGGAGAGATTGATCTTGCATATTGAGCGTATGATCATGCGAACTTGGAGTCCATAATCGAGCGAGTGTGGAGAAGCCTGTGGAGGCCCAGATAGATTGAGATTTCAGAAGTACTTGCAGGTAGTCGATTGGGAGGCAGTCCATGACAGGTGTGCCAGATCCTGAGCCTCAATTCATCAGTTAGTTTGCTTCCAACCATGGGAGTGTGACTTAACCTTGTAGTTGTTATTGAGAGTGGGCTGGAGATGGTCTATTTGTAGGGAGGCACACCAGATGCTGAAAATACATTCAGCGGTCAACTTGTAATCATGGGAATCAAGGGAAGACAGACAATCTTTGGTCGATGTTGTACTTGGTGTATGCTGTACTTGGTGTATATGGTACTCAGTGTATACTGTACTTGGTGTGAACTCATAAGCCTGCAATGGAGAAAAAGAGAGCGATGACTTAGCATTGTGTTCTGCAATGATCGGAGAGTTGTGGGGAAGAATGAGAGATAAGGGATGGAGATGGGAAAGATATGGAGGATATGAGTAGATAAGAGAACTCAGGGATACAACCTGCCTGATTGAGACTAGAAGACCTCATATTGCTGTTCTTACATGCTGGATCAGGAGTAGCACCTGCCTCATCAGTAGTGGTACATTGACTTGCACACACAATTCTCTCAAGTCCCCATTTGTCATGATGATTTCCCCCATCCCGTCTCATCTCTCTCTTTCTCATCCTGAACTCAACCATCAGCTAAAAACACAAAGGTAGCTAATACCTCTCAAACTCAACATGCGATGATCATGAGTTCACACCAAGCACAACATACACCAACCACAGCATACACTGAGCACAGCAAGCAGCGAGCAGAGCACACACCATGCACTGTATAAGCCAAAAGCAACATACACTGAGCATACCATATACCGCACACAGTATATGCCAGGCACATCATATACCGACCAGAACATATGCCGAGTGCAGCATATACTGAGCGCAACATACACTAAGTACAACCAAGGCTTTGGGCAGTATACCCTGAGTACAACATACACCAACCAGAGGATATGCCGAGCACAGCATCCTCCAAGCACAGCATACACCAAGAACAGCATACACCGAGTACAGCATACACCACGCACAATTTGCCCCAAGCACAGCATACTCTGAGCTCAGCATACCCCCAGCTCAGCGTTCATCCAGCACAGCATACACCGCATACCACATACACAGTGTACAGCCGACGCAGCATACAGCATTCAACAAATACAGTATGCACTCAGTACAGCATACACTGAGCAAAGCATTCACCAAGTACTGTATACACCAGGTACTGAATCATCCCAAGATCGACTGTCTTCCGCTCACTGCCAGTCTGTCATGTGTCATCTCTCATTTCTCATCTCTCATCTTGCATCTCTAGATGGACCATGTTGTACTCAACTCCCCACATTCTCATAATTACAAGTTAACCAATGAATGAAGCCTCAGATCATGTCATGCATCCCTCCTGATCCACCACCTCTGGATTGATCCTCACCAGGTGAACAACGTCTAGATGGACCACCTTGTGAGCAGCTAACTCTAGATACACTTCCAAATTTGCTTGATCACTGTCCTGATGCGCATCTTGAGGCTACAATAATCCTAGCCTCTACGTGTATCTCCAAACTCGCTGAATCATAGTTTCCAAGTTTGCATCATCTTGGCCGGCAAGTGCATCACCAAACATGCTCGATCATGGCCTCTGAGTGCATCTCAAAACCCGATTGATCACAACCTTCAAGTGCATTACTGAGTTCACTCGATCTCAGAGTCGACGTGTAACTACAAAGTTACTTGATAACAACCTCCCAGTGTATCTCTAAACTCACTCGATTGTGGCCTCCAGGTGCATCTGTTATTTCACATGATCATGGCCTCCAAATGCATTTCTGAGTTCCCTTATTATCTAGCTCAAAATGCATTGACAAAGTCACTCGATCATGGCCGCCAAGATTTCTCTAAGTACACACATTTATGGCCTCCAAGTGCAGCTCTAAATCCAGTCAATCAGCTTCTCCAGGTGCTCCTCCAGTTGCGCTTGAGTCCAGTCTGCAGCCACGTTGACTGTATGTATATATTTAGATAGTCTTAGCTAGATAATACCTGCCATATGATAATGTAGCAAATCTTGTAATTGTAATGAAAACAATTATAATAGACCAAATGGCTTGTGGGTATGGAATTCTAAGAACCACTGCTGTGAGAATACAGCACCAAGTATAAATTCTGCCACAGTGCTGCGCAGAGGTCTCAGCTGCTCTTGAAGTCTCCCACAGACCTGGGTAGAGGTCTCACCTGCTGCAACATCGGACTATCCTGGGAGTCAAATATCATAGCATCCTGAATGCAACTTCATAACTGCAGGTACTTTCAGGAGCACCTGAAAATGCTCTTCCACAATCTGGAAGTACTGTGCTTAGCTTCATGGCGGCCTGGGAGCAACTGGAATTACTTAGAAGTACTGCTAAGGTCAACTAGAGTCTCTAAGAGGTTTGCATGTGGCTTTTGGACCAATTTACATTGTGATGATGTTGCAATCAGCTGTGGATATGGCACACAGATCACTCCATTGCCAATAGTCTACCGCCAATAAATTATGTGATTGTAATATTGCACTACCTATCAACAAGCTGCTGCTATTAGAGACTTGTGGAGGTCACAACATTTTGCAACCTACAGACATTCAAGATTACACCATATTGCAATACAAAATGGCTGAAGTGGAGATTGTAAAGTATGTATGCAGGCAATGGTATTCACAAAGACATCTTACCCAATAATAGCAGATGATTGGGAGACTAGAGCAGATGGATCCTATAGATGAACATGACAGAAAAGAATATCAAGCAGAAGAGTTAACAGCTGAAGATATCAAGTTAACCCAAGTGATTAAATTTGTGTTACTAACTGCTGTGAAATATCTCTATTTGCTGAGTTATATCCACATTACATAAATAATTCCTACTATTTTCCCTTAACCCTCTAATACCCTGGAATTGAGAATGGTGACAGCCACCATAGGAATCAGCAACAAATTAAATACAGAGCAGAGAACTATGGTATATGATATACCCAGCAACAAAGTACAATTAGGAAAGGTGAATTTGAAAGAAGCAAGCAAGTTGTAATAAAATAAAAGAAGAACAAACTTTGGAAACTGGAAACTATTTAGAGACTAGACAATGAGGAAATAACTATAAGTTTCCCCTCTGTGTACATAAGGATCCCCCCACTACTACATATGTAGCAAAAGGCAGCCACTCTCATGTAATATTTAATACCCTTCACAGAGATATATCAGTAGCCATTGTTTGCATTTCAATTAAAACCATTAATCACTAACCAGCAAAGTGGTATTTATATTAATCATTAACTGTACAGCAGCACTCACAGATGCCATGAATTTTTCAGCATTCATATGTGCTACCACTGTCTTGACAATCTTTGACTGTACCTCAGCCACCACCACCACCACCACCACCACCACCACCACCACCACCACCACCACCACCACCACCACCACTACAGCCACCATCAGAATAGCCACCACCACCACTACAGCCACCATTACTTCAGCTACCACCAAAACTGTTACTACATATACCTTCACCTCAGATACCTCCATGACTACTAGCCGACCTTCTACAATATCCCTCACTAGACAAATGTTCATATATTTCTATACAGGCTTCTTGTTGTATTGCTCTATCAGATTATTTCAAGAAACTGTGGAGAATGTTGTTTAGGTGTTTACACCCCAGGGGCAATACAACTTCATACTCAAGATCTATGGCTTCTTTGGAGGTTTTATCTATACCTTCAGTACACCAGTTACATAGTAGTTAAACTAGACTGAAACAAATCTACACCAGATGTGGTTGATGTACAAATGGTTCTACAATTATCTGAAGATACTTGATAGCTTCAGCAAAATAATAAAGATAAGTGAACATCAATACTGCATTTAAAAGAGACAGCCACAGGTTGAAAAGAACCTTGAAGACCAGAAATAGTACTATTATGTAATCCAGAAAATACTGGATAATTCAATGAAAGTCAGAAGTAACTGTAATCAACTTCAATTGCCATCGAAAAATTCCGGAGAACCCAAGTTCGCAAAGTGTTACATCAACTATATATATGTTAACTGCCTTCTCAGGTTAAGCTGAATGTCAAAGGGTAATATGTGGTGAACTTTAAGAAACTTTTAGGATGCAGAAGTAATGCCATATAATAAGTGTTCTACAGTGGAATGACATTCAACTATGAAGCTATGTGCATGAAATGGTACTGGGAGTTGGTAATAGCATGTAGTTATTACATTGATTGGAAGGACCACAACAACTCCAAACAACTTCACAACTTTTCACTAACAATTCAGCCATCTGACCAATACTTATTCACACCACCTCCATTCTCAGAACAGGGTAAGATGGTTTTACCATCAACTCTAGCAAACAATTAAATGGAACTAGAAAGACATCTGACATATAGTAAAGAGCCATTGTGAGTGCTAACAATGAATAGATTTGAAGCTGCAGTTGATATAAGGACAGCTAATAGTACCAATAATGAAAAAATCACTACTAATAGAATGGTGATCACACCTAACCATTTCAAGAAATCCTCCATTATCATGCAGATTGCTACCACATTAACTTCCATCCAATTACAGATCTGGACAACATCAGAGAAGTCTACTCATCCTGAGTATAAGAATATTCAATAGCAAACCTGCCAATCACATGTAGTGCAGAATGTACCAGTTACAATAATGACTCCAAAAATGAATAAGAATATGTCAGCTAGATTCCAAAATAGCTCTGTATCAGTTTAGAATGCTTGAGAAAATTGGATAATCAAATGAGACCACTTGGCTATTATGAGAGAAAGATGGAAACCAAACCTATACATATCTTCCAATAAAAAGTAAATATATTTCTTTGGTTCATTATGCATCCTGAAATACAAATTGCAGCAGTGATATATCCTGTAGATATGGTACATATTGGATTACATACTAGCCTAGGCAATTACTTTGAATTTGTAAAAGGCCAGGGCTTACAGTAGGTTCATACAATGGGAAGCAGAATATAGTAAGTATACAAACAGTTAAAGTTTATCAGGGTTTTTGTTTGTCAATGGGATTTATGTTCAGTGAATCATCTTTCATGATTGGATATAAAATTATATGAGATATTCAACAGGTGAGGTGTACTTTGCACAAAAGGCCAAGGAGAAGATGAGATGAAATAGTCCATTTCTCACCACCACCACAACTCACATTAGCCATGTTTGAAAAGTGGTGGCAATGGTACTACAGAAATAATTGGAGTAGACTAGAACAGTAGCAGTATGCTTATTTGGAAGATCACAAGCTAGATAGCTACCATTTCAAAATATAACAGAATATACAGTCTAGGTATCGTTGTTCAGTATATATGTTTCAATCGACTGAGTGTAAATCTTCATATTGAGTGTGGTTCTGCACACTGGGGTATTCTATAAAACACTGTCACTTGCACCATATCTTTCTTGAGCAAGAACTGCTCTTTTTGAATATAGTTCTTCCAAATGCCTTCATAGTTGCAGCAGAGTATTGTCTATATACTCTCAGCCTTGTTGAATAGGTTTTTCACAATATAGGTTATATGACCAAATCCACACAAGTATGATCTATAGTCTATTTCATTGAATGAATACTTCTAAATCAATATTGATATAGACTATATGCTATATTTTTGAGTAAATATTGTTATGCCTGTTAAATACAACTATCTAAATAAAATTACTGGAATGGATATATTCTTTACAGGTTATCAAACTCTAGAATTTATTAAGAGAATATATTACAATGTTCAGTAAACATCAGAAAATCTAGACAGCAGTCTCACTATCTGAAATATTTTGTATCCATTTTATTCAATTTTTGGCTTCTCCCAAGCAATGTTACAACCCCAAAAGCTCTAAAGTTCATCAGAGATGGCTTTTAGAATATCTGAGAGACTGCTGTTTGACTGCAGATGGGCATGGGAGTATTTGAGGGTATTTAAAAGTACTGGTGAGGTTAAGCAGAGTGTCTGGGAAATTTACCTATGTGTTTCTAACTGTATTGCATTTTGCTATCATGATATCACCAAAATATAGATCATTCATCAGGTATATCAGTATTATAAGTGACATCCATAGCAGGAAGTCAGAACTAAAGCTACTGAGCTCAAAGAATATAGGGCTATTTCCTGGCCCCATTGGTGTCAGTAGAGGATGTAGTGACTTGAAGGGAAGCGAATGTAACCCCTGACAAGAGTCTAGAGTTCTGGATAACTTACTATAATTCAGAGACTAATGTCAAACTCTGAAGGATTAATGAATGGCTGTGTGTCACCAACCATCAGAAGAGAGTACTTTTAAAATGATAGCTAATAAGCAGTAGCATATCAAACCAAAAGTTGTTGCGTATATAGTCCACCTCCCTGGTGTATGGCTAATGTGCTCTGTCTGGGCTGATGAAGAATCTCTTTAACATGGTGATTGTTGCAGACTCAGCTGGAGATGCCAGCTAAGTGCACATGTATGCATACAAGCCATATTCTGCTCACCATATATGAGATCATCCATGTACCTGTGCCTGAAAATGCGTGGATCTGGTAATCGGTATATTTCATCGGATTATCTGCCCAGTTATCGCAACTATCTAAACTCTTACAATCATTTCTACAGGGTCTTTCACAATCTCCAAAAGCACCTCGAGAACCCTAAACATCATTACCATATCAACAGCTAAATAAACATCACTCAAAGTCGATACCATCTCCATGATTTTACATTGACTTCCTTAATCACTTTCTCCCAACCCACCTTCAACAAGATTATGTGCAGTGACATTTCTCCGCTCACTCATACCAACAATGTTAGATGGAAAGATGACATAATACGGATCGTGTGTGCTATGAGTGCAGGCGCAACCATCACCCGAGATGATGCTGAACTGCAGCCTCTAACTTTCAACCATGATGACAACTATGTTGATTGAATCACTGAGGAAGCTGACGCTGCAATAATAATTAGAGTTTTCTATTCCCCCAATGTACAGCACATCCTCAAAGGTATAAGAGATTCTCACATGGTGCGAAATAGACTGTAAGTGTATCCAGACACTACCCAATCATATATCAACAGACAGAACATTCATCCCCATTCTGTACTTGCCAACCTAAGAAGCACAAAACACATCACGCATTGTTCACCACGCTTAGCAACAACGGCATACAACGGAACCTTACTGATGATGCAATCACTGATGGCACTGTCTGCATAATAGTATTTACCTAACTGCCATCACATTATACAATAATATTGATGGTCCTGAATGATTGGAGTCCCTTATCTACACCTAAAGAGGCCATGCATGACCACTTACACAATGAGCCTTCTGCCAGCCTTACCAATGAACACCGAAATGTATCCATGGGGGCCACTGATCTCTCCCAGCATGATGGCTATCATGTGCAAGGTACAGGCTATGGGCACAGAGGTTATTGTTACAGCAGTGGATGCAGTGGACATGGTGGATGCGGTGAATAAACCAGTGAAAGCAGAGTTTGCCATGGAAATGGGCAACAGAGTAAGTGTACCTATGGCAAAATTGACAGCCATACCACAGATGTATGCAAAGAACAGAAATGCATATACCAAGGAGGAAAAAGTGGAGAAAACAGCAGAGGAATTATTCAGCATATTTGATTCCAGGGTGGGCTCCCAGGCCAGACCAAGGTTCATTGTGTCACCTACAAACATGTAACAGCAAGGTGGAGAGTGCAGAAAGCCACTGCATCGGCAGATATTGCTACAGCCAGAGACTGCAATTCCCTCTGACTAACACCTGTTGCTCTGACCACCATTGCTGCTCCAATGTTGGTTACTGACTCCCAATCATCACTCTGTATGTACACTGACTGCAGCAGCTTCTCAACACTCAGAATGCGCACAGTTTCCACGGTAATTGATCTCAGAGACAACATTTCAGTCACCACTCCACATTACAGTCCTGTCAACATCATCTAGAGCTACCCAGTTAAACCTCTCCATACAACCAATTTGTGAAATTCTGTTCTATGAATCAATCTTTTGGATTTGGGCAATATACGACTCTATTTTGAGACCATGAATGCTCCATATCGTCACGATCTTTCTGCACCACTGCCGAAAAACAAATCAGCTGTGACAAGATCACAGTGCTTGCAACCTCACTTCAATTAATGACTACTGAGAACTGGAGATAGAGACAGAGAGCACGTATACTATCATGAGTACTAATCACAAAGTCTGCAATCGAGGCTATAATTGAGTCTTTAGAGAAACCTACAATCGCATCCACTAATCCACCTGCTTACACTGTTCCATGTGCATCTGCAACTGCTGTGACTGGATTCAGTTGCAAGCCACTCGCTGTCTCAGAGTCCAGCCTGTTGTAGAAACAACTAGCAATTATGAATTCCAGTGGCATTAGATTGCTAGGTGAGGGATCTCCTCACAATGAGTCTGTCTGCACAATCTGCTTTCTGGCCAACCAGAAACTAATGTTCATTACAGTGGCAGTCACATGTACTCTAAAGCTCTTTGAAGTTGTACATTTGGATGTGTATAGTCCCTTCTCTACTACTACTTTCAGAGACGTTCAGTATTATACACGTGTCATTGAGATCTTCATGAGGTATACATCACTATCGCTGAATCCAAATATGAAAGCAGAGACCTGAATCTCTACCAACCAGTCATTTCAGGCCCAAATAGACTGCGTAGAATACAAATTCAACTGATTCCTTGCAATGGAGAGCAGGGCAAATACGACAATAACAGCTTCCAATATGTCCTTGATGCCAGTAATACCACATACAACGTTAGCAATAACGCTAGTATCGTCTGAAAGACCCAGGAGATCTGGACGGCTCTGACTGCTCTCGCGGAACCTCGTGCCCTCTGACGGAGAATTACACGCATCCCGTCGCCCAGGCGACGGGTCGCGTTGCATACTTACTGCAATTACTATGCACCTGGTATATGCACCATCAGAACGACACGTGTGTTACACTCTTCGTAGGGGCTGCAGTTATGCTGTAGCCGTTTACACAACGCCTGGTGATGTTCATGCCATTCTTCGGCCAATAGGCACATTTCACCTTTCTGCAGTTGCTATATATCGGATGCCTCACTCACCCCATATATGTTTCGCTTTGAGATTTTGTCACATATTGCAATACAGTCTTTGCTTCGGATACATCGCTTGCTGAGGCATTTGCTTCACCATTATCGTATTTTATAGGTCTGAAATATACAGTCTAATTTTCACACTCTGTAGTACTGTGCCCTTAGTCCTCCACATTCTGTGTGGATCCATCATCGGCTTACGATGCTTATTCCTCCTCATCCACATCCACATTGTCGCCATTCTCGCACTCATACCTGTTGACATCACTGGTGACCAGCTCAATCCTACTATGCCCTCAGTCCTACACATTCTGCGTTGATCCATCATCGGCTTGCGATGCTTCTTCCTCCGTCTCCGCATACGCATCATCGCCCTCCTCGCACTCATCCCCGTCGACATCGCTGGTTCCCAGGTTAAACCTCTCAGCTTCAGTTACGGGCCGTCATCGACGGCTGGCGGTGGGCATGGCATCACACACGTCGCTTTCATCACCTTCATCATCATAATCACCGCTGCCCCCTGGCGTCCCGAAATGAAGTTCATTATCCATGCAATTGTGGTCTATCGGAATGTTTGGGTCAGTGCTTCCGATCTCAGGCTCCTCAAGCGCCACTTCGGAGGTCAAATAATCAAGAAGAATAGCATTGTCAACACGCACTCCTTCCACGCTGATCGCCACTGCAGGCGTTGGGTTTTCCGCCTGTTGGACCTGATGCTTGACTGTAGCTAGAGTGTTGTTATACACCCTCTGGTGGTAGCTCTCCGGTAGTGTGTTCCAGGTATTCATAAAGAATACATATGTGTCTGCAACACCAGGCGAGGTTAACAACTTGCAACCTGTTTCAGCACAGCAGGATGCATTCTTACCACCATCATTCTTCTAATTGGAGTAGTTCGAGCGATCAGGTCTGTCCGCTTTCAGCTTTAACTTGGAAGCTTTCGGATGAATGCCTTTGATCTTTTGCCACTCCAGGAGAGCATGGCGCAACTCGGTGGAGGGAAACATGATCGGTGGCGAGGGTATATGACGGTCCTTGTCTTCAATCATGTAATTATAAAAGCCATCAGCTTACTTACTGTGGTTGTTCGCCCGATGAGAAAGTTTGATGTAGATAAACCCCGGGATTGCCTCCGCCAGGAAGTGAAGTGGATGCTGGCCATTTATTAGCAATGTTCGACACTCTCTGCGTTGGATTTGGACCGCGTACACCACCGTCCACAGGCTCTGCTACAGGAAAAAGATACTAATTGTGTGTCAGAAGGAAATCAATGAATGCTAAATGCTCTGCGTTGGATTCGAAGCGGTGGAGATCATATAGCTCTGCGATATTGTCCCTTGCTGTTTGAGTACAATGGGATATAACCTTATCAGCTTGTGCGCAAACCTGGTACCGGTTTCAGCGTGTAATATCCAATGTGGGCCGTTGCTTCCGCATACATCTTTCAAGGTCTATTTTGTGTGTGCCTCAAATGCTATGGACCACATGTTGTTTTGCTGCATTGCTGTGTTCCAGTACGTCTCTATTACCTACCAGTATGGGGCTTCAGATAATGATTTTGCAACGTGTCGTGTTGCATAACTTACCATCTCCATGTCGCTTGGACTCATAAACGGCCCTCTGTTCCACATGTAGAGCTCCAGGAGTCTGCCCGTTGCAAATAAATGAGGCATCATGTCGGACTGACCAAACCAATGGATGCTGCGACTGCCGGGGACCACAGATCGAGGCGTAGACAGCACCTGCGTTTGCAATTGCCACTGCCTCTGTCTCTGATTCCTGTCTGTAGCTCGTGATTGCAGTGGATTTGTAATGATCGTGCGCACTTCTGGATTATGGATAGGGGTAGGCAGCTTGTCAAGACAGCTGAGAGGAGTGGGGGTGCTAGCAATGCCGGATGCGGGGTTGGATACAACGCGACTCGTTGGGTCTGTCTGTGACGTTCCGCTGGGCGCTGGTGTGTTACGACTGCTTGTATCTGGCGTGGCGGTTGGCGAAATTATTGACCGTCACTGTGTAGCGGACGGGGTGATATCTGCAACGCGAGAATTGTTCAGTGACGATGAGGGGGTGGAGTTCTGACCTTAGATTGTAGAGGCTACGAAACTCCCTGCTTGAGAGGAATCCCGCTTGCCAGCCGGTACAGAAACGCGTCTCTTTGCAGTGGGAAGTTGAGAATTCCCTGAAGGCCCATGCTTTTGTTGATTCTGACGATTAGCAAGACCTCGAACATTTCATACAACCGGAGACGTGACAGGGTGAGGGTTGTGGGAAGGGATCATCTGGTATGAATGTTCGACATTATGACTATAGGAATGATTTCCTCTGAATGCATATGCAACGGCTGGCGATGGAGACTCCTATTTCAGCGACCATGGAGGGATTCAACAAATAAGGGAGGCGCAGTGTTGACCACGCTAGACTCTAAACCACAACAATACTTGGGGATGAGATCCCCTCAACAGCATTTAATTATGGGGTTAACTGCCATCAGATTAAACTCAGATTATACTCAGCATTGATATTTACTGTTACAGCAACGTCTGAAGGTCTATTTGCACCGCTTGAACAGTGGTTATGCCTTCATGGCACAATTCTCATCGTATGGCACTCACTCTTGGCACAATACTTCAAACCATCGATTATGTATATCTTCAGCTTCCCGGGGGAAATCCCCCTTTGCCAGAGCTAAAGCCATCGCAGTCCGAACAATGACGTATTCTCTATCCTATGACATCAGTTGCGTGTGCTTTTTCCACTGCTAGGCGTTGGTAGCCATGTTGGATGGTTGCACAGTTGGGACAACCTGAGAACTGCTCAGTTTGCTCCAAGATGCATGAGGTCTGAGCGGTAAAAATGATGTGTAATGCAAACACAACGCCCACTGTCATAAACTGTCCTCTCCGCAAGTACTAAATGTTGTCTTGAGGCTTGTCGTTCATGAGGTGCCTGGTTGTTCTGCAAGATGAAGGCTGGGCCCTTTTGTGTTTGTTAAGCAACAAAACTCACAAGTTGAACCAAGAAATCGCCGGAACTCAAGTATATATAACTCTTCTTCCCACCTACACCTCCTTTCTCTGTTCCTCCCGTATTATACAGACCGACAGCATCTGGATCTCGACATCACGGGACTTGCACAAAACAACACCTCGCGTTCCATAACACACCCGATAACCTACACACCATTGTACTTCCCCGCTGGACTTCCTTCCGCTACATGAAACTGTATCATAATGCTAACGTTTTGCATGTAGATTTGTTTTCAACTCACAGCGATGGCACCAAAGAGCAGCCGCAGAGGAGAGGGGAATGCTAGGGCAAGGATGACGACATCGGTTATAAATTGACGCTTGTCCTCGGATCAGAACCGTATCAATGGATTCATCTTGGAACCCTTCGGTGGATTCATACGGATATACAATGTTTGCGGCGTTAAGGACAACAGGGTATGGGACCTGTTGTAAGATATAATATTTCTTGATCCTGTCACAACTCACCACTTTTCACAATTGCAGCTGATGTGGCCGCACGGCAGGAGCAGGAGTTCGCCTTTTCGAGAGTGGTGGGCTGCATTCCGCTCATAAACGGGGCAAATGTTTGACACAATCCACGACCAAATGAACATTTGGATGTGGGTCAACCCCCATACCTTCGGGGATCAAGTCGATCGCTCCAATCCGCAGACAATTAGCTAGGGCAAGGCTGATTGCACCGGTGTGCGTTTCTCTTTGTACGGTAGCGATGATCTCAGGGCATAGATTGAGCCGCCAATCTGCCAGCAGTACAAACAAGGCGACTTCCTGGCCGTTAGACCACTCAATCGGGTTGAGATAATCGACGAGGATGATGATGATGAGAACTGGGCGGATCCCGGAGGGCCACCCAGTGGAAGGTGCTGTCCAGGCGATGGCAATGACAATGACGACAGCGAGGGTGAGGAGGACACGCAAGCCAGTGAGAAAGGGACTGGGCAAGGGAAAGGAACAAAGGATGGGAAGAGGAAAGGGAAGGCGACTGAGGATGGGAACGGGAAATGGAAGAGGAAGGGGAAGGGAAACCGTAAAGGGAAAGGTATTGTAAAATAAACCCCAGGGGGAGATGATATCTCTCGTGCTGTTGCTTTGCAGTTGCAGAAGGAAATGTCAGAGACAGACCTGGACACAGAGAGCTAACTAGAGAGAGTAGAGTTAGAGCCGGAAGCATCGCCCTCCGTGTGAATTTGCTCAGACGATGATACCGCCTCCACTGAGTCGGACAGCAAATGTGACTCAGAACGTCATTCCGATGTGTATATGCGCATGGAGGATGATGTGGACGCACCGGACGGTGTTGATTTGGACGGCGATGTGGATATGGAAAGGGACAGTGAAGATGACAAAGATGAAGAGGAGGAAGATGAGAAGGAGGTAGAGGAGGTGGATGAGGATGAGGAGGAGGATGAGGATGAGGATGAGGATAATGGCAAAGAACCTCAGACAATTAGCCAGGGAGAGATGGTAAATACATCCGGTGATGATACTGATACCATGGTAGACGATCAGCCAACCTTGCTACCTGAGCAAGGCCAGGAGATGCACGTGCATACCCCACGGCCAGAACCTCCGGCGCCTGCCCCACGGCCAAAGGCTCCGGGGCCTGCCCCACGGCCCTGAACCCCGGGGCATCGCCCACGACCACAAACTCCGGAGACCCATACACTCATTAGGCTGCACTTTTTGGGGCATCTGACGCCGCCAATACCTCGCCCAGCAAAGCCAACGCAGCGAAAAGCTGAGGCAGCCGGAAACTCATCAGATGTCGATGTGGAGCAGCAGCTACTCGACGAATCGGCAGGTGGCGACAATCTCACCAATGTCCCTCTCCCGGATGTCCCTCCCCCGGATGTCCCTTTCGCCAAACTCCCTCGCCCCAATGTCCCTCTCCCACAGGTCCCTCTGCCCGATGTCACTCTCTCTGAGGAGTGCCCGGATGGCTCGGTAGGCGAGGACTGAACCAGTCGTCGCATTGCAGGAGGCGTGCATTTGGGTTAGGGTCAGGTTCTTGTCTTGTGAGTTTCCTTTCCTATAATCGATTCATCTCAGGCACTGATTAAAGCACGGGTGGAGGTCTTTAGTTCATTTGATTTAGGGTTGTGGGCTTGTTCGTTTCATTTGTTCTAATCTATTTATCTCAGGCATTGAGTATTACACATGTCACGAGGTTTTTGGATTGGTCAGTGTTTATTTTGTATTCATTCTTAGTATTATGGGAAATCGCGCGTGCATTGATTTTGCAACTGCTGGTGTGTATAGAACCTCCTTGCGATGGTGTTGAGGCTGAATGAATCTCTCAAGTACCGTGAGCGTATACCCACACCAGACTGCTCAGGCCCAGCACCAACTTTCGTCCCTGTCCACAGTGAATACTCCACTCCTTGGGTGTCGTAGACAATGCTAGAGAAGACCCCTTTCCGTTGCCCCGAATTTCCATGCCGAAAGCAGTTCACCTCAGACAGCTGGTGACTTAAACATATCAAATTACACCATCCTGAACACGTTCAAGTTGCACGCCAGAAGAATCTGACTGTTTGCAGCGCGCCCCGACACATTTAACCCGCTCAGCGTCGTCAATTCAACCCTAACAAAGATTCAATCGAAGACTTGGACGCGTTTCCCTACCTTGAACACCTTGAAAACATCACAGACTTGGAGTCTCAACCACCGCCACCTCCTCTGCCGCGGACGGAAACATACCCCGGCGCCAGTGCTCCGCTGAGTGATTACATCGCTGAGCCATGGGAATACGACGCTCAGGGTGTCCTTGAGATGAACCTACAAAACAATCCCTACTACCTGTTTGCGAAGCATGAAGAGTACAAATATATCCAGTGTGGGATCAAGAAGAATCGCATGAAGACATACTATGACATTGTGCTGAAGGAAGGTAACACCGCTCTGTGTATCCCAAGAATCAAAAACGGGTATGGCATCCAGACGCTCATGGCTAGCATGCCAGAAGATCTGGCTTTTGGGGAGTGGGAACAACACACTCATGAGGATATGAAATGGAATGACAATCAGCAACGCCCTATCAAATACTGTAGTCGAGACATCATCACAAGCATGAGATAGTTGATGCGGCCGCTAGCGTCCGCCGAGCATCTTATTTATGCCCATCAGCGTTGCTTTAACAGCAATACACCACCGAAACACCTCTATAACGAAATGCACCCTGTGGACTGGTGGTGGGAGTCACTGGTAAGGAGAGATACCCGAGTATGATCACTGCTAACGGACGTTGAGTCAGCGCTCAGAGAGGGGGATACACTGGTTCCCTTGATCGTCATGTCCGACGGAACGCATCTCTTCAATTTTGCTGGCCACATGAACGAGTTGCCTGTATATATGACAATTGGCAATCTATTTTCGAAGTTCCGCCAGATGCCCTCAACGCACAGTGTCATAATGGTCGCTCTCCTGCCAATTCCTATCAAGAACCACAATATTCCTCAGAAGTGGCTAGATGAGCAGCGGCAAACAAACGGAGAGGTGCTGAACGAGGTACTCTGGTGGGTACTCCGCCCTCTCACGTTTACACATAATCCCTGCGCCGAGAGCGGGTATTACAAAGTTCTCTCTCCAGATGGCAACTTCAGGTGTTGGAAACTGGTTTTAGCAGCATGGCATGCAGAGTGCCGTGAGTAAAGTGACCTACATCATCTCGAGCAACATGTCTGTTTTTGGTGCGAGTGTCCAAAGAACGAACTTGGAGATTATGTCACTCCTGACAAGCATTACCCTCGGTGAGATCATAACCTTGATTGGACGCTCAGTGATGCCAACACCAAGGCAGCTGATGCCGAACTCTCCTCGCGCCATGTTCACGGAGGATTCAACGTGTTTCGACTTATTCCCTGTAACGTGAGTGACCTCCCGAAGCCTGACCTCCTCCATACAATGCAGATCGGCAAGCTTGATCACCTCCAGAAGTGGATTTTCCACTTCATCAAGATGCAGGAACAGCTCGACAAGCACAATGCAATATGGTTATCTGTGCCTGCTTACCACGACCTCACACCACAAACTAAGTCATATGAGGAAGTTTCTCAATGGAATGGGAAGGAGATGAACGAAATGTGCCCGTACCTGCTTGGAGTTGTAACCCAGTCTCTACGAGGAGGAAGCCCCGCTCAGAGTCCCATATTCAATCCCGCAATTGATTGCACACTGGCATTGTTAGAATTCTCTATGTATGCTTGATATAAATCTCATGATGATGCAACATTGAGCTACATGGAAGACGTCTTGTGTCGTTTTCACACCTTCGAAGATGTTTTCTTACTTGAGCGAGCCGGCACTAATGCAAAGGCCAAAGCCAATACCCGGAGAGCTGAGCTCGTGAAGAAGCGAAAGGTAGACGAGGAAACAAATGCTGAAAGTAGGCGCCATCCAAGAAGTGGTGCGAAATGAATGCCTGGCGGGATGATTCTACCCACGAGATAGATGATTCCAGAGAGTCAGATGCCGACTCCAACTGTCCGAAGATGCACTTGATGTCTCACTGGGTCGAACAGATTCGTCGATATGGAGTATTGCAACGGTAGTCTGCCGAGAGACATCAACATGCACATCAAACGAATCTCAAGGACGGTTGGAACGCCTCCAATCACAATCTCAACTACCTGCCGCAAGTAATCACCTTTCAGCGTTGCATTCTCTGCTTTGAAATCAGAGAGCTCAATCTCCAAGCCCTCGCTCAGCGTGGAGAGAACAGCTCTGCCACTTGCAAAATCCTCCCTTCCGGCGCTGATCTGGCTGCCCACCTGCGCTCAAAGTCATATGCGAAGCCCGAATTCATGGGACCCCAAAACCGCGGTGATGGAAAGCATCCTGATGCTATGATCAAAGACTTCAGAGCATTACTCATCAATACGCAAGATGCAACACACCGCATGTCGATATACAACGGCACACAGGAGTTTCTCAAGCATAAGAGTCATAACAAGACATATATATTGGATGAACAACTGCACGCAATGGAGCTCTGTATTTACCATGTTATTAAGGTTCAAGTGGAGGGTTTAGAAGGTGAATGCATATCTCTGATTTGTCGATGCACAGGAAGCCAAAGCTGGCGCGGAGGGGACGGACGGAACCACTGGGTGTAGGTATTGAACCGCCCAGGGAGATGTTATGGTGCACTGAATGGTTGTCTCACGAGGGAACTGCAACGACTATTCAAAATCAAGCTCCTGAACAAGGATGGAGCTTTTGTTGAGTCCTGGTTAGCCCTGGCGCTCACCCCAATACGTGAAAACTCAGGTAACTTGGATCCCGTCTCGAGATTTGTACAACTGAGAAAAGCACCGGCAGCAGTTTGCTTGCAAGTTTCCAGCATGGGAAACATCGTCGGCTTCACGCACGGAATTCCAGAGATAGCTACTAGTAGTAAAACAGGAGACAGACGGAACGAGCGATGGAGTGTCAATAGCCACATATATCTGGCGACTTGGAATGATTTGTATAATTAGTAAAGTGAGAACTGCATTTTGCGCGCAGGTAGAAGGAATGCGATGGGAGGTTTTCGCAGCGTCACCCATTGTATTGCACTACTGATGCAAGCGCGTGCCCAATGAACCGATTCCTATGTATGGTCACAGTTGGCCTTCACGGCCAGAGTGTTCGTGTAAGATAGGAGACCGACAGAGCAAGAAGAAACGGTGAAACTGCGATGGGAGGGCGATATGCAACGCGACAAGTGGTATTGATGCCGGGAGCGGAGTCAGCGGGCACCGGGATGTCCCTGACGGCTCTGACGAACCGCTTCCACTCTGCCGGAGCCATTCTGCCCAGACGTAATTATTATTTGCTGATGAAGCGGTGTCCTCCATACACCCACCATACAAATGGTGTTGCCAAAACAATGATTTGCATAATTACTGAACTGGCCCAGGTGCCAATAGTCAACTCCCAGGCTCCCATTCAGTTCTGCCGAGAAGAGGTTAATACCACAGTCAATCTCCATCAAAGATCACCAAATAACAGTCAGAAAAGAATGGATTGCAATGGCTGTCAGGTCCGGTATAAAACCCCATATGTGATGCTACATGGATTTGGCTAACTGATGTATGACCCTGCCGGCATGGAAATATCAAACCAAACCCCACTCTATAACCTAAATGGTTTCAGATGCTACACCAGTGGATTTGTTCCTGCAGTTTAATGCTGAGCCAATTTCAGCACGCGATTTATACCGTTCATGATAGTAGTGTTTGCACACAATACCTAGACACTATTGATGATATGTGATTACAAATTTCAGAGAGTGATGAACTAATCAGAAGTAATCTTCGAAACAGAAAGAAATGTATACATGTCATGTTGGCATGGAAGCAATGAGATTGACATTATTGGATCACCAAAACTGGAGGAATGTTTTGCAAAAATATATACCAGAGATAAGCCTCTTCAAAATTATCAACATATGCACACAGGTAAGTAATTCACATATTCCATGCATGAACCATGTGTTACTGAAGATGTGGATACCTACAGCCGGCACCTCCGCCAATAGCGAGTCCTATTACAAGAAGCCAAGTCAAAGTCATCACTGAAGGATCACCAGCATCCAGCCCCACTAGAGATCCTCTCACCTATCTGGATGCTGTGGAATGCCCTCAACAAGATTATTGGAAAAGAGCCATGGAGGAAGATGGGATATTGATCCTGCTCAATAACTTGTTCTCTGCTTTCAATTCCCCAAAAGCAATGAAACTACAAGGTAAGCTGATTGGCTCTAACTGGGTATATAAAACTAAATTCAATTCTGACAGGTCCTTACAGTAAAAAAGATGGAGAGTTATTGAATCATACAACAGATGGAATTCAATGAAACTTTTGCCCCTGTTGGCAATCCAACTATGGTCTGGTATCTCATCTCTCTTATATAGAAAAAGAGGTGTAATAACAACCACTTGGAAATAGTTACTGCTTTACTGACTCCTGAAATCGATGATGACCACATCTATATAGCTTCGTTCGAAGAATAACCATTAGTCCTTAACATACTGAAACCTATCTTCAGAATCTGTAACCCTCCATACAGTTTGAAATGAACTGGGCAGTTATCACATATTGATGTCAGTGCCCTACTACTCACTCTGAGTTTTGCTCAATACCTAGCCAATCCTGACCTCTCATCTCACCATGACCGCATTCTGATACTTCTGTACATTGACAATATCTGAATGTCATATCTGGAGGCCCCATTCCAAGCTGCTGTTAAGGTTAAGGAGAATCTCTTCAATTAATATAAGACTTTGAAGATTGTTTCCACACACCAAGTTCTTCATACTGAGATCCACTGTGAATGAATCAGTATTGGTATCAGTCTGGGCATGAAAGCCTTTATCGCCAAACTGCTCAAATTCCTCAGTATGGGGCAAACTCATAGTGTCTGAACATTCAGGAATCCCAATGCACATTGGGACTTTGCCAACAATCGGGGGAGGAAGGAATTGGATCAGACACTATCAAGCCGTGGTGGAAGGTCTAATGTACACAGTTCTGGTAACTTTGCCATATATCCCATATGTGGTTGCTACTTATTCTTCTTACAATTTGCAGCCATTTTCAAGCCCAAAGACCAATATTAAGACACCCCTTCAGTATGTCACATCTACAGCACATTATCAACTACTTTTCAATGGCATGGGCATCGTCATGGGCATCATTATGGGCATGGGCACAGACTTTGCCAGCAGGTTCAGTATTACCATCAATATTGGCAATAGTCCTGTACGGTACTCGGTATCCAGTTGGGTCAAAGACAGCTTGGACCGCAAGTGCCAGGAATGCAATTTGTTTCTCACCAGCAACAGACATATCGCATGACAGTCTTCAAAGCAATGTCTCATTGCCATATCTACCATCGATGCCAAGTTCTTCCCCTGCTTGGTGGTCTCTCATGATGCAAAATCGTTACTTCAATTACAGAACGTTATTTATAACAAATACTTACCACCACTTCCAATCGACTGGGAGAATCAAGAATCTTTCACTCTAATCACCATGCGAATCATCAAAGCTCTTACTAAGCACATCAATATTTGCTAACACAACTGTCGAAATCTGTATAGAAAACAAATAGTCAACAACTCCCATATACACAGAGACGAATATATTGGAGATGTACTCACAACTGCACATTCTTACGATAGGCATACAAATTGCACAAAGGCCATAGGTTTATGATAATACAGGTCAATCGGAGATCAATTGAAGGTTGGATCAAAGTTGTTTTATTTTTTGTTTTTAAGCATTGTGATTACTTTGTTTATATGGATGGCCATTCTCAGGCTATGGTAGTACTTATTCCCTACTCACTTGGCACACAGAGTTTTAAGGAGGCTATGGTGGATATTAAAAAGTTTGATTGATTGTTTGTTGTGTACCTCTTATACTCTACAGAGCATAGCAAGAGGGGAGAGTATTGTATATATTGTTCACCCTTCTGGTATATGGCTTATGGGCTTCAGCTGGGCTCATGCATAATCTCCTAAAGATAATGGGTGTTGCAGACTCAGCTGGAGATCGCAGTTAAGTGCTCAAGAATGTATGCAAGGCATACTCTGCACACTGCATATAAGATCATGAATTTATCTGTACTTGAGAATCCAAGCTTCTAGCATTCCACACATTTCAACAAATTTCTGCATTGACAGGATTGAGTATATTGCTGAGAACATGGCAATGTATATGTAAGGTATCAAGACAACTACAGAATAGGATACATTATACAATTGATTCAAACATATATCTTGTAAGCTGTATATTAGAGTTGATGCGACAAAGATATTCCAGTATTAAGCATTGCCCAAAATTTCTGACTGGCAATATTTCAGTTATTTATTAGAAACATGTTATTCTCAGAATACAGTATACTATGTAGAAAAGATTATTACCTCAAGTGACAAGTATTCCAGTGCTGACAAATCAAGAAGACACTCCTATATTTTGTACTTTAAGACTTGTATCATGTTGGCTTGGCAAGGATTCCCAACCGTCTATCAACTATTGATAACTGGCTATATATTCTCAGATTTACTATTTTCAGTTTTTTGCATTGCCTGGAAGTGTCTTCTGTTAGACCTTTATCCCAGTAGCTGTATTGTCTGAGAGGAATTTACATCTACAGAATCTGCAAAAGTATCAATTTATTATTACTTGCCAATTCTGTAGCTGTTTTTAATATCAACAACTTGAGATAATATTTCAATTTACAAATTGATGGGATCTCTAGATAAATATTCCTTGGATTGGTGCATAATTGTAAGTAGAATGTACTTATAGGTAGTATATTTGCTAAACTCCAAAATGGGTTACTGTACTACGATTAACAATTTTACCGTTTCACCTCTGTTATGTATCTGCCATTGTACTGGAAGATAGCTTTCATCAATTCAAATCAAGTGAATATATTTCAATCCCACAATACCGGAGTTTCACCAATAACAGCTCAAGAGAATAACCTCAATATCATTGTTCAAGAACAGCCAGAATCTGTTTAAGTTTTATACGGTAGCTGGACTATACTAAATAGTATTATTTAATTTCAGTAGCACCTGCCAGTTAGAAAAGCCATACTAACTCTTGCCAAGTAATGTTCAATTACTTAATGATGGGTATTACTTACCCAGATTTACAAATGTATTGTGGCCATCTTTTGGTATTATATATTTTAAATAGTTGAACTGCTTATATTACTGAATTTATTCTGATAGCTAAATAGATATTTGAAATGAATATTGTACCTATCAGAATATTAGTTTGGCTGCTAAATATCACATAATAGGACATCATATCAAATAGTTTCGAGAGTTTGTAACTTGTAAATAATTATATCACAATATAAACTTATTATACTATTACTTTTACACAATATCGCTTCAGATTTGATGCATATTGAAATAGTCCTGGAAATATAAATAGTCAATCATATAGCTTGAAAATATTTTGTATCTGACAACTTAACCTTTTAGTATTTGGAAGGCTACTTTCCAGTTATAAAGGTAATGTTGTATTACAGTCCCTAAAAATGAACATAATAATGAGATTTTGAAATCACCTATTGAGTGTTTGAAAACACATTGGTAATAATTTAATATAGTCAGAAGTATCGGTAAATACCATGGCAATTCAGTGTGGATATATTGAACGGCTGATTTTTTCAGTTAGAACTTTCGTATTGTGTTATATTTTACTCATATAATTACTATTGGGATTTTCTTTAAATATATATTACATTTCTTGCAACTTTCACCAAATCAGCATTTTCCAATTATAGTAAGTTAGCTCTCTGATTAATCAAGTTAAGTACATTCTATTCAAGCTAACATAATATCTCTACTTAATACAAATTGCACTATTATTGATCACTGATTCCATTATGTACAGATGAAAATAATCTGCTTATATGGAATTTGGTATTGATATAGTAAATAATAATATAATAGTATGTTAAATCAGTCCAAGTAAGTAAAATTAAATGATATATGTATAGTCTATGTCAAAAAATATTATTTAAACAACTTATATGTTTACTCAAATGTAAATGTATTTTTTACAATATACAATATATTCTAAATATGAATTACTTACTATAGGATTCTATTACTTAGTCTAATATACTAATACACAGTAGTATAATCTATTATATAGTACTATTTAATATTAACTATGATTATAAAACTCCATTAAATTGTTATAAAACTAGTTTCCAACATTGACTGATTTCTACAGTGAAATCAATTATATTATAATTTTGAAGTATTTGATAATATCTGAAATACATATATAAATTTAACAAAATTTCTAAAAATGACTTTTATCTATATTGTGAAATGGGATTTTGAAATATTCAAACACTATCTGATATCCAAATATTTTTTCTCTTTTTTTCTATCTTGATTTAAATAAAGATACAGATTGGTTCAATCTGTTATAATGTGGTAAATTGATCAATACTATTCCAATTGAATATTTACTGAACAAAGATACTGTATGAATTATAAACCTAGTAGGCTATAAATCTGACTAAGTAGTTACAAGTGGGTGGAAATTATATGAAGTGCCACAAGATTTTACATATAATAATTCTTATGCAACTAGAATCTTTCTGGTATCTGGTTGTAACTTCTAGTTTTTTGGATGGGCTTTCAGATAAGAAATATCATCTTTTAATCTAGTGATTATCAAAAATGACAGATCATTGAATATGAAACTTTTCTTCCACTACTTGACCTTAGATTCGAAATATCTCCTATTCATGCAAAGGACATCAGGTTTGGATATTATTCGTATCGTACTTTGCCTGGTATACCTTTGCTCAGGGTCTGTGCAGCTGCAAAGCTGAATTTGCTACTGCAGTGGGGCAAAAAACTACACGGCACTTGAACGGTGTCCGGGTAGTACCTCTTGACCGGTTATCCCCCTAGCCCTACAGCGAGTAATTACCTTGCCAATAGCAGCAACAATATCCCCTAGAATGATTTTCTAATCACCTTAATTAAATTTCGTTGCTAGTCTTCTCTTCTGATCCATAATCCGCAATTTGTCTGCAACCTAACACCTCACTGATAACGTTCTCTCCCCGAGATCTGCTTTTGAAGTTTCGCCAATCCATTCCTGTTCCCCAGCTTGAAGCTACCGCATTCCAAGCAACATATAGTTATCAACCCTGCGCAATTAGGGTATCCTCAACATCAGTCAGTCCGAAGTGGTTATCAAAGGTCTGGATATGCGACTGGGAAAGGCAAGTCCCTCAGTTATGGTGCCTGAAACAACCAATATCATGAATACGGAGGAGGGAACCATAACCAGTCAATCCCACAACAAATACCCTGTTCACTTTATTCGAGAGCCGGAACACATTGTACCTGCGTCTCATGTTTCTCCCGACTTGCAGATAGACGCTTCAAAACTCCAATTTGATGGTCTGGACGTACTGACTGACCGCTTGAATGCTGCATCCCTGCACACTTCTCTCCAACAGCAAATACTTTCGCACTTTGACTATCAACCATTCTCACTTCCACCAACTCGTGTGAGTTTCGCCCTTCTGTCATGAAATTTATTAGGTACTTGGGGGGGGCACAAATTGTGTTTGCAACCATGTGCACTGAGTTCATGTTTTGTGTTGCCATGTGATGGAAGTAGCTAATATTCAATTAGGCTCCATCACGAGAGAACACATCTTCAACGCCTGATTCCCCCAGAAAGGCAGTCAGTTCGCCTCCGTTGACACCAGCAACCACTCAAGACCGATCACTATTTCGACAATCCCGTTCAGATGACTATCGTTCTGCGCTACAACCTGTGCGGTATCTTAGTGTAGATTCTTACACTATGACACCGCAGGCCTCGCCCCCAAGATTGATAGTAGGAGTAGCGACTTCTGGACGCTCCGGCGGACTACCCTCTACGAGCTCGCCAGAGTCTTCGAGACCGGTGTCTGTACATTCGGCACAAATACGACAACCTACATTCACTATTGGACCTGCTGACTTTAATATACCATCGCCATCGGAGTATGGTGATAGCCCGGCCGGATCTCCAAGCGGATTTCATTCAGGGACCTCAACTCCCACGGCTTATCTTCCGTCTCGACCGTTCACACCCGCACCCGAGCCAGATGATCCGTACGCGCGGCATAAAAGACCTCCACAACCAAAGAACTTAGAAGATATCGAACCACGATTCAAGTTTGGAAAGTCCCGTCAGCACAATCATTCCAGCATCAACCTCTCGGCACATGGGCTCGAGAAGGCCGACAAAAGACATCACTCGCATCTTTCTCTTGCCTCTCTTGGGAACCACGATGAAAACTTGTCGACAGCCGATTCGAATAAAGGATCAATGGGTGATTTGAAGCGCTTTTTCAAAGGTTCCAAGAAAAGATCACCATCTCCCGCCACCAGCTCCGTACACTGCCGTAAATCATCAGCTATACCTGGCTCGCCACCATTCGCAGATGATCATGGGCTGAATAAGAAATATGGCAAATTTGGAAAGGTTCTGGGATCTGGAGCTGGAGGATCGGTAAGACTACTGAAGCGATCAAGCGATGACGTTACATTTGCAGTCAAGGAATTTCGGGCACGGCATACTTATGAAACCGAGAGAGAGTATGCAAAAAAGATTACAGCCGAATTTTGCATAGGGTCTACCTTACATCATGGAAATATTATCGAAACACTGGATATAATTCACGAAAGGGGACGGTGGTATGAGGTGATGGAATATTGTCCCTTTGATCTATTCGCAACAGTCATGACTGGGAAGATGTCCCGTGAGGAGGTTACCTGCTCGTTTATGCAAATTGTGAGCGGTGTGACGTTTTTGCATTCGATGGGTCTGGCACATCGAGATTTGAAGCTCGACAACGTGGTAATTAGTGAACACGGGATCCTAAAGATTATCGACTTTGGGAGCGCAAGTGTGTTCCGATATCCGTTTGAAAATGGCATCGTAGAGGCTCACGGTAAGTTCTAACCCATTTTGGCCTCTATTCGCCGGCTTTGCTGAATTAAACTGTTAAGGAATTGTCGGCTCAGACCCGTACTTAGCACCTGAGGTGTGCAATGAATTGAAGTACGATCCTCAACCAGCGGATATTTGGTCACTTGCGATTATCTTCTGCTGTATGACTCTGAGACGCTTTCCGTGGAAGGCCCCTCGCCAGTCAGACAATTCATTCCGCCTATTTACATTACCTCCAGATTCCTCCCTGGTGGTCAAGGGATCTGCTTCGAACCCGGCGCCTAGCGAAGTTCAAGGTGCTGGACAACAGCCTCCTAAAGGTCCTTTCCGGCTGTTGAGAATACTGCCGCGGGAATCCCGACATATTATTGGACGGATGTTGGAATTGAATCCTTCGAAGAGGTCGACATTGGATGAGATTTGGCGCGACGAGTGGATTGCTTCTATCGAATTTTGTCAGCAGAAGGGCACAATGGTCATGAAAGCGAAGAACCATACCCATATCCTACAGAGCCAGGCATCTGAGAACATGGAGCCTTCACGAAAGAGAAGTCAGGTGTCTCGCAAGGCTTCAAAGCAGTAGTTGCAGCGAGAGGTTCCTTTTTCGTAGTAGCAGAGTGGTATCTAACTTGTATTCTGGCAGTTTCGTTCACAGCGTGTGATGTTTGACCTCTCAGAGTGTAGTGTCGTGGGGCTCCATATTCAAGCGTAATTTAGTAGATGAACAAGACTCCAACCTTCGAAGGTGCATATCTGATTGCTCGAGCTGAACTAAGCCACCTTGCCTGGCCATAGTTGCAGACATGTTAAAAACCTTTTAGAAGTCGTCGCTTTAAAAATTTGGGGGTGGTTGATACCTTGATCATATACTCTTCTCTGTCTTTGTCCAATGCATTTAAGGCCTCCCTAGTCCATTATCACAGCTGTTTCTCCTTCAATTCATCAGCGAAATTGCTAAAGTGAATGACATCTTAGTCTTCAAATTCACAGACTGTCTAGATAAAAGCCTTTATTAAACAAGGAGGGTTGCTTATGCAGCTCTGATTGCATGGCAGAAATAATGATCCCAATCGGTTAACAGCCACAGCTACATATTTGAATACTTATAGTCTATGGATTTGTAATATAATATCATTGTGATATAATTGTGGTAAAATTGTCTTCCAAACATGTTTTCTGAATTGCCTTTATAATATCACTGACAAGGTGTATGATTGCATTTCTGTAGTATACTGCCTACAGTTCGATGGATTTCTAAATTAATTAAATACTCTCCTCCTATCACCTAGCTTTAAATTACACAAACAGAGTAGAAAATCCTTTCTGGAATGCCTTCTGCTCCCTCAAAGAGATACCATAAATGTCTCTCTTGTAATAGTTACTAACACAGTCCTAATCATTCTTATATGTAATCTTGCAGTAATCTGTTCCTACTGATTGATATACATGTAGTTCCACTAGGAAAAATGATCTTATATGACACATAGCTCAGAGGGAAGCTGATTGTGGGACAGAAAGTCCTTACATATTTGATACATGATATAATGAGGTCCTATAAACCTATGTGATGACTAGAGTACTATGATATGCATGTGATTTTGTGCACTGGATACTGTATATCACACTGCATAAAACACACTTGTAAGCAAGCTGCCAGATAGACTTTTTGCATGATTCAAAGTAAGCTATAAAGTACACTCCAGATTGCACCCGGTTGTACACTCTCAGCCTGCTTGACTGCACCGTCCCAATTTGTCTCCATGGTACACTCCCAGCCTGCTTGACTTACACTCTCAGGAATGCTCGAAAGATGCTCCACCGGGAATAATGACCTTACACTACGTGTACCTTATAGAGAAGCTGTTTGTTGGCCAGGAATCCATAGCATATTGGTCGCGTGGCACTATGAAGTCCAATGGACTTGTGCGTGGGCACAGACAGTATTATATCAAGTGTACATGATGACTAGAAATTGCGCTAGATTCCATGAGACACGGGAGAGCCAGAGGCCTGATGCCTGGGGCCAGTGTTTCTTGACATGTAATGCAATGCAATGTGGGAGAGCCAGAGAAATGCTGCATCTGGTCACGTATTTTCAACATATCGAGCTATGGATCAGAGGAGAGCCAGGACTGATGCCTCTGGTCAGGTAATTTCTACATATCAAGCGATGGATCGGGGGAGGGCCGGGACTGTTGCCTCTGATCAAGTGTTCTCTATGTATCGAGCTATGGATCGTGGGTGAGTCTGAGGGCTGGTACCTTGGGCAGGATTCATACAGCTTGAGCCATGAAACGCTTGAGGGTCGGAGCTATTGGACACCTGGTGCCCTGTGGAGACCGTACCTTCTCCTACTCTTCATCGTCCTCCTGCTTCTCGTTCTCCTCCTCCTCCTCTTATTTGTCCTCTTCATTCTCGTCAACACTGGCAATTTGGTGTCTGCAGTATTCCTCTGGCCTAGCAGCATCATTGTCAGTCTGCATGTCAGCTTCAGCTTCCAGTGGGCTGGGCCAGAAATGATTGAACATAACTAGGTCAATAGTATTATTGACATAGTAGTATTTGATACTGGCGATGCAAATAAGGCATGTGGCTGCCCATACTCACTTGACATTAACTACGACAAGGTTGGCCTGGTTCCAACCGAAAACTTTGTCAGAGACTCTAAGCAGCCCACTGGAATGCTGACAAACCCCTTGGTTCTCAAGCTGGAGCTCCTGCAAAAGAACAATGCATCTCTTCCATAGGCCATCCTGTAGCTGTAGAATCCTCACAAGTTGTGCCAGTCATAAGTCCCCTTGATCACCATTCTGCAGCTCATCGGCCCGGAACCACACAAAGTCATTCCGAGGCTCAGTCTTGCGAAATGATTGGTCATCCATGCGGCACAACTCATGTGAGGTGGAATCAAAAACGCCGAAAGACTGGAAGGTGGCCGCCGGAACATCGCGGACATTGAATTGGGTGGCGTCCATCCCGCTGATGCCCCTCAGCCTGTCCATGGTGGGTAGGTCAAGGCCGTATCTATAGCATCGATATAGGTATTCTCCGAGTGGAAAGTTGTTCATTGAAAGATGCTCTTTCTTCCCAAAGAAGCCCCTTCGTCTGGGGGATTGCAGCCCACAGGATTGGATATTTCCCTCATCCTCACGGTAGTTGAGGGGTAAATCCTCCGTTATTGGCAATTGCTCACGGTTGCATTTATTGATAACAATTTGATCCTTTGGTCGATATAACTGAAGTGACTCCTGGATTTTGGGGCTCCAGTGGCTTTGTTTAGCCAGCTGTGGGAGGTCAAGGAACTGCATTGGGAGGAAGTGGATGCGTGAGTTGTGATTGAGAATCTGCCATTCGTACCGAAAGTAGCAAATTAACCAGCGATATGCGCCCATACACATCTTTGAATGGTTCATTTCCTGCGTTTCAGTGCTGTCGTTCACTAAGTGTCCAAAGCGCTGAATTGATTCCTCGTAATGCAGCATGTGGCGAATCTTGACAAAGTCAAAGCTGGTATGTTTGTATACCGTTGAATTGTAGACGTCCGGTAGGCACTTGTAGTCCTCTACCTCTTGGTGTTCCTTTTGGGCTCGGGAACGGGCTCCTCCACCCTCGGCCCTTTCATCATCCTCGATGGCATGTTTGGCCTTGAGTTGAATCTTTAGGTCCTGCATGCGTGCATGTGTGATGCTGTCTGTGGCCTTTGACGTCTGGTAGGTGGCAATAATGTGCTTAGCTGCATGGAATTGCTCGAAATAGTCCACAGGTAGTTGAGAGTCTTGGTTATGTGGGTTCGGTACTGTACGACAAAACTCCAGTAGACCAGTGACCCACTGCGGGTCAATGCTCCCTGGAAGACCGCTCGGTGATGGGGCAGTGGGTAGTGCAAGGCTGTCGTCGATGCTGGGTTGATGATTTGACCGAAATGTTCCATCTCTTTACCACTCCACTGCAAAATTTGCCGGTAATCTTTGCCCCAGTGATGGAAATTAGGGTGCGGAGGAATACCCGCCGAAAACTCATCAGATACCGTGGCTTTCCCGTGGCCTTGTAGGAACCACTTGATCCGGGTCATACGGTGATCGTACATTGCCATGAATATGTACTGGATGATCTCAGGTCAGTGGAGGTCATAGGCTATAACATGCGGAAGATCCCAAAAGATACACAGGACTGGCCTCGCGCCGACAAACTCAAACCATTGCTCAGTGATCTTTGGAGCCTGATGGTCGCTAGCAGTTTTCGCATGCTGGTACTCTCAATGATTTTGCCGGAAGACCGCTGACTTTCGCTGGGGGGAATCCATGTCCAGCAAAAGAATATGTGACCCCAGTTCGTCATTCTGAGTGTGACACTTAGTGAGAGCATTGTACCTGACGCGCATAAGGTTGACACGCTCCATGTGATCTGCTAGCCAAGACGTAACAATTGGGCAGTAAGGGCACATTGTGCTGTCGGAACGAGGCCACAGAGCACCCGAATCGGTGTCTCCTTCCTTGGGAACTCATGTGACTGCCTCCTGCAATATCTTGCCAATATCAGATAGCACCTGCTGGTTTGTATCACTCTGGGCTCGTTCATCGGATGTGTAATTCCATTCCACCTCGGGAGGCACAGGAAGGAAAGCAAGCACGATGCGCACAAGGTAGCTGAGCTTGTTCTGTATAGAGGACTGGACATTCCCAATGGTCAGGTTGATCGGCCAGGCTCGCTTGTCACTGGAGAAGTCCGTAAGCTGTGTCTCTTCTGATCCACAGATCAGTGGAACAATGTTAGCCCCCGAGACGAAGTCTATCCTGCGTCACCCACCACTAGTCTGCCGAATTCATCTCGGAATATACTCAATCACTCTCCACCTCAACTGTCGTGGTTAGTCCCTGGACCATGTGGTCTCTATATGGGTGTTGGCGAACAAGGTACTGTGCACATTCTACCGGCTCTCGAAAACAGATAAACCTTTGACTGTTTCGCTTGGAGATAGCAGCTTCTCTCCATTTCAGCAGTTGGTTATTCTTCACCTAGATATGATTATACATCGGCCATCTGAGGGTGTTGGAAAAGTGCTCGAGAATCTTGCGTCCGCCTTCTTGGAAGTGGCATTCAATTTCTGACTTGGGAAACTGTGTTTCAGCAAATCTAATGGCCTGTTGACGTGTTCGGCGCAATAAAAGGGTTACCACAGCTTTCAGATGAGATCTCGGAACTCATTGGGATCGGGATCATCACCAAAGGTCTTGTCAGCCGCGGGATATACCTCGATTTCCGGATTCTCTTCGTCCATCAGAGTTTCCCCGGGGTCAGCATCCTCATTATCAGATTCCTGGGCTGGAGAATGGGGTAGCAGGATGCGTCAGTAGAGGCCTTTGTCTTCGGAGTCAGTGTCCACTGGAATTTCGTCGAGTGCAGTGGCCGGGATACTGCGATCATGTTTGGGGGTTGCTGTAGGACTCTGCCGATACATTGAGGACAGTCATTGATGTGGCGGGTGGTATTGGTGATGGCTGGCTGGCGCTGGCCGATCTCTCCGATGGCTGATTCGCAGATGACGTTTGAGGTTTCCCCACCGGACAAACATCCTCATGCAGTCAGGATATGGGCATTCGAGTGCGTCTAGGGAGCTAATCTGTTGTGTGCGTGCTGGTGGCGTGGCTCGAGGACTGTTACATGGTTAGAGGGTGTTTGTGGTCCGTTGGATCGATTCACTGACCAAGTCGCCTGTTCCTGCACAAAGAAAGCCGCGGAATGGGTCAATGGTAGTTCATCAGCAAAATGTATTTCAGTTACTGGGAGCCTCCAGGAGTGTCTGCGAGGAGGCAGAGTGTAAACTTAGAAGGGTCAACTTCAGGAGAGAACCAGACCCTAGCAGGGGATTCCTGCCGGCCATCGGAGTGACTGGGATCTCTGATGACTGGTACGGGAGAACCATGGGAGGGGTTGTGAGAAGTTTGGGGGCACCTGGGACTGTCGCCCAACAAATGCAGGAATCCCAAACTGACTCTGAGAGATGACACGTTCTCATGCATATTCATTCGAACAACTGCAGGCGTGATCTTAGATTCTGCCAATGTACAGGAGCACTAAGAATACCCTCGACGCATGATGCATAGATTATTGTTCATTATCAACTTCTAAATCATACTATAGTACCGAGCATCACATCAACATTCTATTGTTTGCATCGCTACATTAAGGAGAACCAAAGCAAATGGTGATTGAGTCAAAAATGAAAGTAGGTAAAACCGAAACAATAACCTGACTAATTTATAGGAATGATATCAATCGAACATAGTCCCAATGTCATCCACTAAATCTCCGATCGCATCAGGACCGCCAAACGCAGGAACACACAATTCTTCAATGGCGCAAGGAAGCTGGAGATTCTCCTTGTATTGCCGAATGATTCGGGCCTGGCGAGTCGGCGAAGTTGAATTCCAATGTCGTTTGGATCAATGTGTGATATCTCAAAGGTTGGGATTGAGGATAGCTCGCGGTGAACCAAAACCGAGTTTGAAAGGCAATATGATGAATTCGGGGGGAAAAGAGGAGTGCCTCCAGGCAGGGAGGAGTGACTGATGTGGCGTGCAAGGTGGGCAAGGGGAGTGCTGACAGGGATGGAGGAGTGCCGAATGAAATTGAGGGGCGCAAATCCAGGCCATGGAGTGCCGACAGCGATTGAGGAGCGCAAATACAGTGGAGCATCCCTTCCATGCTGAGCAGCGCCGCAAGGGGACTAGGGCGCAGAGTTCGGCATGAAATAGAGGCGCTCCTAATCGAGGTCGAGGAGGGCATTGTGCAGCGCCCATCCTAGAGGATCAGTGCGGACAGAAAAGGCAGTCTGGAGTAACAACGGGGATTGAGGAGCGCCTATTATACCGGAGTAGCACCATGGGGGAGGAGGGGGGGGGGGGGTATGAAGCAGTCCCACCATGTGTAATTGATGAGTGCAGTGGCTTCGGCAGTAATATAATCTAACACTGAGGCCTGGTAGAATTTACTTCGATATTCATCTTGAGTAAACACAACTGTAACCTTCTTTCCAGTG
>Ga0307515_10003472_pt1 | contig 33128 bp, 31 predicted proteins | sample 17_EM_MG_FD_194513 | JGI IMG/M metagenome (GOLD analysis project Ga0307515, IMG submission 194513) | Populus trichocarpa ectomycorrhiza microbial communities from riparian zone in the Pacific Northwest, United States - 17_EM | ecosystem: Host-associated > Plants > Roots > Unclassified | place... | reverse complement strand
TCATTCCTTATCGTAACAACCACGCCATATCACCCGACGTCGCAACACCTCTGACCACTTCTTTATCTTACTAAATTATACCGCCACCATCTCGCCGCTTCCTCCGCGTCTTCCAACGTCTCCGCCTTTCCGTAACACAATTCCTTCCACACCACCCGTATCTTTCTTCTATTATTCCCAGGTATCACCGTACCTGCCTGCGCCGTGACATTCGCCATCCATCAGATCATGGGACAAACTGAATTGGGAAAAATTTGCTTACAAAAGCTCACATCACAAAGTTAAACGAATTAACAGAGTCAGAAGGACGTAAATTATCCCGTTTGACGGTCGATGAAACAGAGTTGGCCATTGTGAACAGGTAAGGAAGTCAAGGAATTACAATAATTTGTTGGCAGAGGGCATTTATCTTTGACATCCAGGTTGATCCATATTGACCAAAATGACAGACTAAATGTTCCAAACTTGAAGCTAAGGACTTTGAAACTTCCGAATTTCTCCAAGACACGTGGAATCACTACCTCATGTTAGGATTTGTTTCAGCTCATGTTCCATGGAAAGCTATATCAAATCTTGAGCTATGACGGACATGTAAGGCATTACGTGACGACGTAGTGCTGCCGTCCACCACGACCCATGGCAACATTTGCCTGAGGGAATACGCACTGACCCTTGATGCAATTAAGAGGCAATTGCCGTCACGAAATAGAGTCAGATTAGCTTTGGACGGATGGACATCAATGAACAAACTCGCCATAACGTCGGTCATCGTTTACTATCTGGATCGAAATTGCGCATCGTGTGAAGTTCAACCCACTTTCAATGAGGTTGATCGCCTATTGTTTTCCTCTTTCGAAAGCTAATTAAAGATGATACGTCATTGGCCAACATACTGGAGCAAGGCTAGCCGTATATTTGAAGGACATGCTTGATCGTTTTGAGTTTACTGAGAGCCGATTGCTTGGTATTATGAAGGATAACTCTTCGTCAGATTACTCAATGACACGCGAGCCGCAATCAACACTTCAGGACAGTGGAATCGAGTGGTCTGCACTGAGAAACCACATACCATGCATGGCGCACGTCATACAGCTGGCTTTTGGTGCATTCATGAGCAGTCTCACAGTAAAAGGTTGCAGCCAGTCTTGGGAAGCCCATGAGTGCGATCAGCAATTTGGAGAAAATGACAGCATAGACATTGGGAAGAGTCAAAACTTCGAAAAGAGGGCAACACTAGAATCAATAAGGTGTTGGCCATGAAACCAGGTTTAGCAAAGATAATTAAGAAAGTACGTATTTCATGATATTTTGAAAGTCCTGAAATTGACTGTCATATAGCAGAGAATGCTTGCTATATTGATTACGCTGACACCTGGTCGTCGATACGAGTGCATTGACTGTCACAACGCCAAACTCCTCCTCGCCGAAATCGGGAAAATGGATGTGAAGACACGTTGGAATTCAACATTGCAGTTGCTTAAGAGCGCCTACCGATTATGGGAATTCACGCGAGAGTGGCTCCAAATTCCAACATACAGCGATCACTGGCCACTCTCCACAACACAAGATGAATGCACGATTTTCAAGTATGTCATGGAACTATTCAGGCCATTCCGATATTGGATCCTGTGGATGTCGAAGAGGCATACAGTGACATTGCATCACGTTATCACAGTGGACAATGACATGTTCGATCACATGGATGGCGTTATGCGACCATTGGCTAGGAAGAAGACTCGATGGAAGGAAGACTTGTTCTTCGCTGTGAAGTCAGCTCGACCAAAGCTGTCCAAATATTATGCTGTAGTGACTCTAACGACAGGTAAGCGGCTCATTTCAGCGCACATCCTCGATCCTTTCCGGAAGTTGCGATTGTTTCGGAAGTGGGACAAAGAAATCGATATCAATCCTGAGGACGAGACATCCTATACTATCCAATACAAGGAGGCCTTTCTGAAGTACGTGGAGAATGAATATCATGCCAAACATTGACGTGTGCAGGTCAATAATGTAGAAAAGATAATGAGCAGTGATCTCGTCCCATCCGAAATGGCCTCAGCAGCCTGGCAATTATCTTTTGATCCATCGGATTGGTCCAGCGATAATGAAGAATACTTAAGGCCTACAGGTGTGCCTGAAACAACACCCAGACGAAGTGATCGCGCAGCACGCTTATTGACTGCCGCCAGGCTCCATTTGAATTCACCACCTGCAGCACCAAAAACTGGCGGCGGGTTAATCCAAATCTCAATGATTACCACTGTGACCCAATGAACATTAGCAGCACATTTTGGATACCGGACATAGCCGACAGGTTGCGGCTGCAAGAGGAAATGCACTCAAAGTACGCCGATCTCTCCAATGTGGCGGGCGACATATTCCCTATCATACCACATGGTGTCGGAGTGGAGTCCAGTTTTTCCCTTGGGGGAGATGTTATCGGCTGCAGGCAGTCAAAAACCACAGGCGACACCATTCGAGAAAACGTCCTTGTAAGGCAGTTTGCCCGAGCCAATAACGAGATTTTGGCATGAGTCATGACAGAATCGGATCTGACAAACCCTGAAAACGACTCAGAAATGAAGAAAGAGGCGGAGGAAAGCAAATTGCACAGAATGGCCAATGTCCACGACTTTTTGGAGATGTGGCAGGGCAGCCAAAACGTAGGTGCTACCCAGAAGGAATCTCGCACCCAAAACAAGCAGATGACAGCCGTAGGATACATTTCGGACATTGAAGAGATTGTCAAAGCCTCCTGGTCACTCTTTCAACCTGATGGTGCGGCTGCATTTAAACTGTCACAAAGATCACCTTTGCAACCAGCTTTGTCTGCAAAGGACCTCGCTGGAGGACGAACTCAAATATTAAACTTCCGCCAAATCCGCAGAATCAACCGTCATCCAGTCGAAAGTGATGAGGATAGCGCACCTGAAAGCATTTCGGATACCGAAGATTGGCTAAACTGGAATCTCACTTCGATAATCCAAATGACCCCGAAAACAATTGAACGCCTGACGGTGAATCTGATATAGAGCAACGCAATGGTATCGGGGATGCGGAATGCCCAGAGCAGTGGGATGTGAGCGTCACGCCAAATGTTCCCAGATTGATTCGGCCATCATCGAAGTCAAAGAGACAGGCTGACCAGGTGTTTATGACGGTTAATGGAATAGAAATGAGGAGGAATAAGGGAGTGAAGAAAATGTAGGACAGAATGCATCGGCTTCCTTATGTGGCTTGACCGAGTATTTCAGTGAGAGATATATTATGGGTGAATGGTGAGCAGTAGCTTGTGAATACCGTTTGACAAATGGATTTATAGCAGGCGCAATGAAGCTTTTGATAAGATATATAAATTTTAGTCTTGTGAGCGCGAACAGTGCAAGAAAGTTACCGAGCTCGGCTTTGCCAAACTGAAGAGTCTCGATCGGACAGAAAGACAACCAATAAGTTCAAATTATGATGAAATCAATTGTCGATGGCAGCATATATTGAATGGACAATAGATTAACATGAGCGTCAACTGCGCGTCAATGATTTTTGATCTTGTAAGTACGGTAATTAAACAGTGATCAGGTCGCTGTTATTCGAAAATGACCAATTGGCAGCATTTATAGGCAAACGAGACAGCAACATGGTCGCCGCCCCATTCTGAGCATGAGCATCAACGGAGCGTCATCAATTGTTGGCGTTGCATCTTTTGTAATTTATTATCAGATTGGTTGCAGATAACTATGTATGAGATATTGGCAGCCTCTGAGAGCAAAAACAACAGTGACATGCTACCTGCCGCATCCTCAGGATGAGCATCAACGGAGCGTCAACAGTCATACGTCTTGAATATATCGTAATCAAGATATTCCATGGAGCTGCGCACTCATAACCGAATTATTGACCGCCTTGATACGCAATAATTCAATATATCAAAGGTATAAAATGGCTTCCAAATTGATCGATATTGCAAGCTGCACAAAATGCAAAAACGCATTATTGGGTGTTGAAAACGCCATTTTGATAAGATATTATTAAGAAACTGCAAAAATTAGAGCCTTATATGAATCTATAGATGGACCTGCTGGGCGACCGCTTGACAACCCGACAAATTCGGACGGGTTGGGAGTTTACCATCGAACCGTACTGTAGTTGACTGTTCGGGTTGATTGACGACCTGGACTGCCAATTTGGCAACAGTTCAGTTTGGGCCCGGACCCGGACCCGAAGTGACGGTCCGGAATCGTTGCTAACACTAGACACAGAACTCATTGACTGTGGCAGAGAAGTCATTCCAAGGTACACCTTTGGTTACATATGCCAGGAACCTGCGGTTGGCCGAAGCTGCATCTTTGTTCTGAAGTTGAAGTGACGCTGCGTGGCCCAACCCCGTGTCAACATCATTCCAAACTGATTTGTCAAGCCTGACATCTTGTGCACATGGTCCAATGCGGCTGTGCGGGGTGGGTAGAAGGATGTAACAGCACCTTGGGTTGTCCTACTATGATATGTCGACAATCTGGTCAGCTTCAAGTTGACTATGTGGTTGCTGAAGTCAGGTTACAAAGTGCCAATGGGTACCAAGTTAGTGTTCATTGAAATTAAGGCAACATGGGTTGCATTCAGTCGGTCATGGCAGACTACCTCTGTTCACTGATGATATCCCTCATATCATCAGTAATTGCAAATGCTTTCTTGGTTTCTTCAACTGCCTGTACAGCTGCAAACAGTTTGGCTTGCATTGATGTAGTGAGCAGATTCTTGGTGGTTATCACTTGTTTCGGCATTATCATCTGTTTTGAAACTGCATCAACAACCAGTAGTGGCTTTGTATTATCGATGATGTTGTCAGAGGCATCGTCCATGAATGATTCGCACTCTGCCAATTTCATTGTGAGTGTCTCCTTCATTTCTCAAGTCGTTTCTGCAAATCAAAAACATTATCAGTGACTGCGTCCCATTTGCAATTGGCTTTCCCACACATTCTGATTAGATAGTCAACTTGTTCACTTTATTCATCTTCAACAGCATGGAACCAATTGGCACCCGTGTTGGGATGTCCATCTGCACAACAACTGGTGGGTAATGGATGATCTATTCTCGGTGGGATCAGTCGTAATTGGTCTGCATTTCAGAGAGGCTGAACCTCTCTGTCGGATCATCTGCAAAGTCACAACAAACCCTGTGAGCTCTCAACACACAGTCTACTTTTGAACCATCGTCTTTTTGACCTCCTGTGGGGTGCAGGTGACCGGCAGCAGTCCTTGTGTTTGTCATTGTTGTTGCTGTGTTTCATTGCCATACAGTTCAACATTTTCCGTGTCAGAAAGTCATCAGTGATTGTTATAATTTCAGTTCCCAGAATCAAATTGGGCTCAGGATGGTGTAAGGTGCAGGAGAACCCAATGTGAATGTATTCCTATCAATGTAGCAGTTTGATGTGATGATAGTGTATTCTCTATCGAAGCAAGTGATCTCTATCCTCCTGCCATTGCCATCCATTGTGTTGATATGCACAGTGCCATTTCTGGCCTGTGCATTCTATAGTGCCGCACCTTTTGTGAACTATTTCTCTCTCTCCACAGAGAAAACCTGACATCACTACAGTATCTCCAATTTCTCTGTTTCATGCAGGAAGACAGTTGGATTGAACCTTTGCCACTGGTCGAATTAACTGACAATGAAGCAATGCACACATATAGTAGGATTTCTCCATTCTGGGCAAATTATGACTACAATCTGATAATGCGGTTGAAGGTCCTGAAGTAATCATTGAGCTTCATATCAGCAATCCCAGAAGCAACTTTTACAGCTGGCTTGGAACATACTCACCCAATCCTCCATCAGAACTTGCAATAGATGTTAGGGGTTTTCCTCTAACAGCTACATGGTACTTGAATAAGCAATATGGATACATGTCACAGAGTTACTCTCGGTCTAGTCACGTGACATGCATAACACCTATCCATGGCATCTCAAAACAAATGCCAGTTCGTGGAGTCCTTAACGAGATTTTCCTGAGTAGCGTCTTGATTGGATAACCAAGTCTCATTGATTAGCGGATTCAAATAAGATGATGCAACAATACTGCCAGATCGAAAGGAACTTGTTTCTGCCGATCGTATTTTTTCAACCAGATTCAGTTCCAGATATTAGAATGACATGTCTGATCAGGCTGGGGATTACCTCAAATTGCAGACTGTGACGCATTCAATGGGCAAATATGCAAATACGACGGACCTCTGGCTTATCGCCGCATGTTATAAGAACAAGCAGGGTACTCCTTGGTCAAACAGAATAGACTTGGACTGGGCCATGACGTGACTGCGGAAATTATGACGTTGGCTTAGGATATGTGGCCTGATGCAACCCTGCTCCTTGGTTTGAGATAGTATGCATTGCAAAGTCCAACTGGTATTCAATACAAGCTGACGGATAAGATTCTACTTTGGAATAGTATCAGTTGGTCGCTGATTGAACCTATGACGCAAGCCGAATAGCATTAAAGGTGGGGCACCAATTTGCGATAAGCACTGCCGACCAAGAATGGCAGATGTTCCAGTTACTGAACCATTTGTATTGTAAGATGTTCAAATTGAAGATATGATCTGATATACTGTCTGATATGATCTCGTGCAATGGATGGCCTGATTTTTATGAGAAGTGTAATGCTTCAAAACCACATGCTTGCATCACACGGTAACCTAAGGGATGTGTGGCAATTAATACCACAGGCATTCGGAAGAATGGAAATCGCGACTGCATTAGTCCAACCACAAGGCACTAGAATCATCGTGTCAAAGTCTGGGCGTGCAAACCCTCGAAGACAACTAGGAAGAGATAACATTGCTCTGGCAATGAGAAGGACAAGCTCTAGCAGCGAACAATCAGAAACACCTACCAGCGAAAGAAGAATCTAAAATATTATTGCGTTTTTAAGATACCTATTTCTATCATTATTAGATACCAATTAATTAACATTCATCGCGGTAGCCACGCACCCTTGTGAGTATTACCTTCGAACACGAAGCCGATTGTTTGTTGTTGGTGTTCAGGAAGTTGATTTACTCCTTCCACGCGAAACAATGATTATTCGCTGCACAGTGCTTTCGGTGGTTGTCCACTTTGACAAGATTGCAACCCGCATTAGTCTATCATTTACACAATCAAAGGTTTCCATCTTCCATTTCCGAAAACGCGAACATCATCGAACCAATTTACGAATTGTTAGGCGTAGCTACGGTTACTAGCGATATTCGAAGAAGTTTGAATTCAGATTGTTCAATCTCGGAATTGAATTGAGTTAAGATGGCCATTACAGAATGAAGTTACATCGGAGATCCTCTTAGGCGTACTCGGACAGGAAAAGTCAGTCCACTTCCCAAATCCAAATCTCAGCTCCGGAAAGAAATGAATCAGCAGAGGCTAGTTCAGTCGAATAATCGAACGCTCAAGCTTGCTGAACAACGAGAAAAGATTGTTCAGAATCTTTTAACAGAATAAGGGAAATTATCTAGGGTCGTGCTAAGTACCAATTATCAGAATAAACGCACCCCCCTAACAATACATGCAAACCTGTTTAATACAATACCCTGGTGGCAAAGAGGTTGGTTTTGAGGTTTGATATGACCCCTGGCTTTTAACATGGCACTTCTGAAAAATAAGGTAGTCTAAGAAGTTAGATTACGAATAGACAGGACCCAGTATGGTATGTAAGGTTATCAATAAACATGTATACCAATGTGACGTTCTACAAATGATCTAGAAATGCAACATCTTACATGTTTCATTTTGTAACAGATATATACTTCCTATAATTGCTCAGCGGCCAGCTAAACAGCTGCCAATGATCTTCAATACCTTTGACAACTGGGCAGTCAATCCAATCCTTCACTCTATCCTGCACTCTCAGAAGCTGAGATACGTTATACTGTGGGTAGATTACTGTTATATATACACTAGGTGGAAGACTATGGGGAATCTTGAACATTTGCAAGAATTGGTCAATTAGTTTTACAGAGAGCATCCAAATACAAGTAAATGGTAATAGGACATGGAGGATTTGGATTCGATAATTTCCATGGGAGTTTTCTTACTATTTCAGTTTCTGATGGATCTTGGGCCACTACAGATGGTGTCATTATGGGTTTTAACCACCTACAACCAGAGACGGAATTTCCACATGCATCATATCTGTATTGAGTCTACTTATATGGCACTAATTGGGTGTAGGACTTATTAAGTCATATGGATGCAGACAGACTTGGTTGCTGTTTCTACTTGGAGTGTCAGTCTCTTGCTCAATGGATGTATGTCACAGTACCAGATGTCAGCTCTCAAATAGGAAAACCATTTACTGGGCATTATGAAAAGGTTTCTTGCCAATGGCATGAGATATGTCCAGGGATGGGTAACTGGAACCTTATATTAACTACTCATACTCTCTCTGAGATTGCCAACAATAATTTTATCTATTTACAACTCCATTATACTATCATATCTATGTGTACAATAGTATCTTCTCACAAGTTCTTCCCTATGACTCTATCAGGATATCTGAGCTTGTTTTGCCCAAGTTCAGACACAATGTACAGATTAGTTGGTAGAAGGAATAGTGAATCAATCAGATGCAAATTGCGACAGAGATATTTGATTTCACCATTCTTGGAGCTGCTGGTAGCATTTGATCTGTAGGCTTCTACAGCTATTTTCAGATCTCTACATGTCTGTATAGGTTATTGTGAGACTGTATAGGTATTTGCAGGGATGTGTGGGCCTGTGCAGGCTTGTATAGGTGAATTTACATATTTGCAAAATATTCACCTGCAGAAGTTATTTTATATCACTCTACTAGTTACCTTAATATACATTATTTTGAATATAACAGCAATCCAGCTTCAATATGGGATTAATATCCCATCCAAGGTGGTCTTCTGTACTACATCATTGTGAAATTGATTCCACTTACAAATAATTTGATTTTGTTGGAAATTCTGAAATATCCCACAAGGTCAGATAATTATACCTTTATAATGAACTCAATATTCATACAGTCTTAACTCAATATCAACAAATGGAGCTGTTTCTGTCATGGCTCAGATTATGAATAATGGTAGGAGATTCAGGGATGAGAGATTGCAGGAGTAGCAGAAGGTGGTTGATGTTGGTAGATATAGAAACAACAGAAGAATGCCACATAGTAGTGGCAAGAAAATTCAGTATGAGAAGAAAGTGGTCTGATGTGTTGCAACATCAGACAATGTGGTGTTAGCGCATTGATAAGAGGTTTACTGATAGTGTGGAAGATTATGGGTGAGAATTCAGACAGCACATTGAAGCATGGTCAATAATCTACGAGTCAAGGACAAACTGTATGTAATGACTGGTTATTTGGTATTTAAGAATTTCCTTTTCTTCTCTCTTTATGTGATCTCTGGTATTGCAAAGCAACAGGTAGCTTTGAATAGCATTATCCCTTGTCTTGAATTGTTTTCTCAATATGAACTCTAATGAAATGATTGCGTTGAGGAAGGCAGATAGTAAGAATAGTATGGGCACCACCAATCTCGCCGCTGTCGTCACTGTGCTCATCCACGAACCACAGGGGACAGCAATGAACCCTATGAGACGGCCACCAAGGTTGTCGTCGGAGCCCTTCAACTCCCCGAGACTACCGCAGAAGCCTCCAAGCATCTCGCTGCTCGCTGTAACTACCAAACTTATTAGGAATATGGAAGTTGCATAGCAGGCAGTAAAAGCTATACACTGGCAACTTGGAGATGAAGGGTTGTTGGATGGAAGATAGAAGGGAATGACGTCTGAATTAGCTCAAGCACTATCCGTCGATTCGACATGCGACCGAATTCAACCGACAGCTATCTGATCCATCACACTTTTCTTATGATCACTTGCCTTCTTCATCCGACGTAGTTGCGTCAAATTGAAACCTATTCGTCTAATTATACTACTCCATTGTATGTACCCAACGCCATGATCTAGAGACTGAACAGTTATATGAAATTCATGATTCTCAATCTCTCCCCGTTGTCTGAGTAGACGAGCGTAAGATCGGAGGAGATGAGCGATTCGATACAATCGGACTGATCACATCATCTGTGGCTTGACAAAAGTTCGACCAAAATTATCATGAAATTGCGCACCAGGGAATTGACTCTTAGATTTCATACTACTTTTCTGTTACATTAGATTGATGCGAAAATTGAAAGACAAGATACCCGGAGCTAGTGGTAAATGACGATCACTTTTCCAGTGGTTAGCCGCTAGGCTCGGCTCGGGGCTGTAGTGTGGTGCTTATACTCAGCCCTACACGGCGAACACTAGCGTGCTCACAGACCACACTTTGTCCCCGCTGAACCATACAGTCCCTGCTACCTGACACACCGGGTTCACATACATATCGTGTGTTACTAACTGTCCTTAAAGTGGATTATCTGTCTAATCGGACGTTTGAATTCTCTTGGCATCGCCGCATACTGTACCGGCTTTTGCGGATGTAACATTGTCTTGTTCTGACAGGTAAACATTTGAGAAACGTGCTTTGCATGACAAAGAATTATAGGGAAACCATGCCCGCTAACAGATATATTAAGAGTGATGAGTATGAACTTGAAGTTGAACGTGAGGTGGAATCTGAAAAGCCGGTTGAGAAAGAAAGTTCGGTGATATGGCCTAGTAGACAGGTTGGAGCCCACACTGGAGGGATGAAAGAAGGGCCAGCTCGACATTTGAATGCTATGGATATAGTTCTGATTCAAGGCTGCAGCTTTATGTTCAAGTTTTTTATAGTTTCTGTAATTCCCACTCTGAATCTGACATATTTCTCTCCAGATACAGGCTTCACTAACAGATCGCGCAGTAGAAACAAATCTATTCTGACCTGACAGTTGTATTTGATATGGCGATACAATCACCCAGCGTGACAGCTGACGTTTCATCCGCAATTGCTGGTACAGTACACCTTCACCTCCGTGAACACATATATGCAAACTATCAGATGTACATAGAATAAGCAATGAAAAGATATCTGAGAATAGCTACAATAGGAGAGAAGATACGGACTGAGCTGTGCAAGCTCTCGTGCAATCTGAGCATCAACTGTGTGGCTTGTTTCAGATTTCCCGAGCCCTTAATCGAGGCTACAGTATTAATATTGTAACACTATATAAGTAGCGTATATCTAGTAGATTTAAAATGTTGGAAGACTTTAAGTATGACTTAGTTATGCTACTGTATTTCTACTGAAGTAATGCAAGATAAATACTAGTTTAATATTGTAGTACTACCGAATCGAAAGACAATCCGATTTAACTCGGTATTCTCCAATTTATAAGTATTACTATAGTATCAATTTTCAGGGAGATTTTACTATAGCACCTAGATACTTAATTAATACTCCATATTAATTAATCTGGTGAACTTTTCATTACCTAATCCGGTCTTGTATTCTCATGTAAATAGCTTCTTCGGTAACTAATCGACTATCCATCTGCTATTAAAACTCAACCAACATATCAGGATATATCTTCGAAAACCCTTTTTGAGTACGCAACCGCGCTAGCCTAAAATAAAACGACACAGCTATACTGTAGAAGAATGTATAGTCGCCAATAAAGTTAACGTGGGGTGGCCTTGTCAACAGGCCCCAGCTAGCCGGTGCTAAATGACATCCCCGAACAACAACCGCACTTCTTATATCCTCATATCTTATGCGCGCTCTCCCTTGCAGACCCCAAACGCTGCGCCACGAGATCGAGCAAACGGATGAACAGCGCACACGGTAGCACAGTCTTGGCACTAGACACTATGTATCCTAGCTCTCGCTCTCTATTGCCAATCGATATGTAAGTTACCTTGGCCGTGCTTGGATATAAGGCTTGTATGTATTCTTGGCGTACTCGTACCTTGGGACTGGTTTGAGTTACCACTTTGGCTGCTTTGCCTTTGCACTTACAAATTGCTCTTGGTGGTAGTCACACTGTATCACTTTGAAAAGACAAAATAATCGTTGCATTATGCCATGTTAGTTATTTTCTATAGTTCTAGTTGACAATTCGTGTCATCCGATTAAAAGCGTGGGTTTTTGCAAGCTGTGTGAAACGCATACTCGTCCAATCAAATGTCCGGATACAGTTTCAAAACGGTGATCCGGGAGCTACGGACTGGCGATCTTGACGATCTTGGCAAATGCTTGTTCGGCGCTTGCGCCGACAGACTTGGCGATCTTGGCGATGCTTGTTCGGCTTGGTAATTTGCAAATGCTTCTTCGGTCCTCGTACCGACAATCTTGGCAATCTTGGCGATGCTTGCGGCCGAAGTATAATATCCTTCAACCTCCTCATCTCCTCTCTCCACTTATTCACCTCCAAAGCTCACAACTGACCTGCTATCATGTCCCTACAGTCAATAATGTTTAAGTCACCAACGACGTATATACTGCCAGCGTATTTCCACCTTCGATTCATTGGTGAGCCTTCTACCTAGGCCTAACAATACAAGGCAATTGTTGCTAACACAGTGGTACATTTGATTAGCGTATATACCGTATATCTTATCCCTTCTACCGTTTCGCCTTGTGCAGTGCACACCGATAATGCCCCCACACACTCAACTCCAACGGAGAGGCGAGAATTCGAGCGACGTTATCGGAGCATGCGGGCTGGTATTTACAGGTATTGGGGTGCTGGTTGCCATGATTGGTGCATATATCACGTGGAAGCATTTCAAAGGGAAGCAAGAGGTTCGATTTTCCTCTTCGGCCATTCCGTTCCGTGGGGTGCTAACCAGCGCACAGAACCAAATTGAAATCCTGAGGGAGACTGTTGGCCAGTTGGAGAATAACCCACTGCACGCTCTCCCGCCGACCGCATCCGCCCATCCTGAGACCACTACCGTGCCTACTGCCATCGCTGCCGCATCCCCCGAGACTAGCGCTGCAGCTTCCAAGGCTACCACCGCTGCTGTCGAGCTCACACCGGAACCCATTGCCACCCATCCCAAGGCAACCTCCGCAGCCCCTAAAGCAACCGAGGCCGCCACCGCTACTGTGTTCGATGGCGAACCTTACGAGGCTTCCACCACAACTTCTGCGGCTACCGCCATTGCCATCTACAATGGAATGGTATCCGAATCAGTCCACCCAACTACCGTGGATGGTGGTATACACTATCACTGTCACGCTATCTCGCCATCGCCCACACTCGCAGTAACCACTGGCGGGCTTTTTCAGTTCCCGGTGGACCGCTACAACGAACTCTGACACAGCCTTCTTTCCTCCTAATCCTAAGGTCTAATGATACCGATCGAGACTAGAGATGGGAAAGCAGTTTCGAATCAGGTGTACTATGTTTCTTTTGGAATATTGCTACTCTAGTCTGTTTTTTGCTTTGGTTGAACATACTACATTTTGTATTGAGTTGTTGTTTGTTTAATCATACTGTATTGACTCTAATTAGAGTATGACAGGACCCTGAAAATCCCCTCCGCCTCCGGGCGAGCCGGCTAGATGGCGGAGCTCCCCCCCCGCTACCCTTCGTCCCCGCTGACGAATGAAAGATGAAAGATGAAAGAGAGACACAACGAAAGAAAGAAAGAAAGAGAGAGAAAGGTATAATCCTGTTCCTGCCAATGCCGCTCCTGAGCCCCAAGCCGTGAGCCCGCTCCATACCGCTCCTTCCTCATTCAGGCAGCAACTTCCCGACCTCAGTGGCCGCCAGGAAGTCCATTACCACTTGGTCGCATTCTTCTATCGAAAGAAGCTCAGAGATCTCCACGTGTCAGCATCTGCCCGCTTTCCAGCCCGTCGCATTTCCCACCGCCATCCATAGCTCTCTCTGGTGGTCTTTCCACCGGCTGCAGTGGTGGAAGTGGTGGTCCCACTTCTGGGACACTGTCCCACCACACCACCAGGATTTGTCGTCATCTCGGTGGCCGAACCGCTCTAGGTAGACTCCAGTGGGCACATTCCCGGACTTCAGTCACTAGAACCTGGCGGACAGCGACTTTACGCTTGTCATTGGGATAGGTCTTTCGGTCCCTGCCTTGCCCTTGAGTCTGTAGCTGAACTGCTTACTGCACTTATTGGCCTCCCACTTCACCTTAGCAGCCGATCTTCCCTCGGATATTCGTCTAGCCCATTTCGAGGCCAAGGTGTATGGCCGCTCTATCACTGTGCTTCTACTTGCATCTCAGGCCATGTTCGCCTGACTGTCTGCTTCTTTGTTTCCGGGGATGCCGGAGTGTCCCGGGACCCAATGAATCCCAGTTGCAATGCAGTGGGCGAGGAGACTCCACGCCCTTCTCTTGATCCGCCTCGCCGGTCGCTGCCCTGGGCCCAGCTGCAGGTGTGCCGTGCATCCGATTCCCGCCTGTGAGTCGCTGGAGACTGCCACCGTCTTCACTCCTTGCTCCTGCAATGTTTCTCTCTGCTCGATCGCCACATCAAGCGCGAGTCTAATTCCTAACAGTTCGATATCGAAAACCTCCATACGTTCAGTGCCCAGCAAGCTGCGTTGATACCTTCATTCATTTCTGTGTTTACACACTCCTGCGGCTCCCACTCGGCCATCGTCTGAGCATGATCCATCCGTCCACCACATCCAGACCCCTGCTCTGATTTTGGCTTCTTTCGCTCTTGCCCAGCGCTGCGCGGCGCATTTCGCTGCAGTGGTGTCCAGTATGGTGGTCCTGACCACTGGTTCTTCGCCCAGGGCCGGACAGTTCATGGCTCCGGTTGTCTGGCCATGCCCATGCTCTTTCCTGAGTACTCTGCTTATCGGTGCACCGGAACTGGGGTTTTGGTGTAGCTCCTTCAGCTTGCCACTGCATGCGTTTTGTAGTCTCGCTGCGGATCGCAGTTGTCTGGAGTCTAAGATTACTGGCGCTGGTGGAAGCCTTGACTCTCCCATTTCTGCAACCCGCGGGGTCGTGGGTAGCACGCCCAGGCTGGATCTGGCTTGTTGATTGAGGAGGAGTTGGAGGACGTCACGCCTGCCTACTTCCCTAGGATCCCACCAGAGCTAGCTCCCATATAGTTCAACCGCTTGGACGCATGCCTCTTCGACGGCCCTGACGCTCTCTGTGACAATGCTGTCTATCTTGGTCATGGTTCCGAGTCTATCTTCTGCTACCCTGGCATTCTTCATGCATCAGTTGTGCTGCTCCTTGAACGTCAGATGTGCATCCATCCAGACGCCGTGCCCGTGTGTCGCCTGTGTGTTGAATAGTATGACACATTTCCGACTCTTATCTTTGCTGTCAGATTTGGCCGGAGGTGGTTTCTGTGGCCTTGTCTGTGTGTGAATAGTGCCGCCTCCGTCCTTGCAGTGTCGAACTGTTCCCCTCGTCTACTTACCCACTTGATGCACTTTGTTGCGCATCTCTCATGTATTGCAACAACATGGTTGACATTGCTTCCGGTCGCCGCCCAGCCGAGGTGGTCTACAAAGGATAGCCCCTCGGCTTCTGATACATACTCTTCAACCCATTTGATCAGTCCTGAGGTGTAGATCGCAAAGAGTATCAGTGACACAGGCGAGCCCTGCGGGACCCCTGCTTCCACTGGGTGTCTTTCCATAGCGTTGCCCTCGATTATCATCACAACCGTTCTGTCCAACAGAAAGATCCCCGTCCATCGTATATGGTCTCAGTCCATTTGCCTGACCTTCATCAAGTTGACTAGCCTTCATTTTACCACGCTTGGGAAGACTACCTTGATGTCCATGAGAAGCATGCCTGTCATGTGGCCGTTTGTCCAAGCTGCATGAGCACTGTCGACCATGATGGCAGCCGCGTCGATGCCAGACCATCCTTCCCTGCTTCCGAATTGTCGGTCATTCTTTAGCCCTCTTCTTTCAGGATCTTCTGACAGCAGCTCCGCCGCTACTTTCTCGACCAGTTTTCCCATGCAGATAAGCAGCGATATGGTGCGGTAGGCCTTCAGCTTTGTATTGTCGTCTTTGCGAGGCTTGCGAATCACCACGCGACTAGCCCGCTTCCATACTGCTGGGTGTATTCCCATGTGAATTGCCGCCCTTGTCAGCCTCACGATCCTCGCTTTGTCCCACTTCCAGAGCAGGCGTATGGCGCAAAATGACAGCTGGTCTGGTCCCAGTGCTTGTTTGACTGACTGAGGAATTAAGGATCGCGCGACTGCTTGCTCAGTGATGCGTGTGTGTGCGCATCCTGCTTGAGGTAGTTCGTAGTACTGGTCGCAGTCGTTCGGGGGAATCGACTCGTGCCTCAGCATCTCCTCCTTCTCCAATGATGTGTTTGCTTGCTTGCCTTCTCTGTCTGTTAAGGCCTCCACAGTCATGCCTGCTTGGGGGTATGCATATTGTGCCGCTCTCCATACCTCTGCTCCCCTAATGTTTTGCAAGTAATCACTGCGGATTCTTCTCTTCAACTGCCGAATCGACTTCTGGAGCTCGGCCTTCGCCCGGGCGGGCTCCTCCGAGTTCCGTCTTCTCCTCCTCTCTTTCCCGACCATCCTTCTTCTTTCTTTGTTGTTGCCATTCCAACTCCTCTTCGATCTGGCACAAATCGTGATTTTCTTTGCCGTGGCATCGAGCACGCTGCTCATTGCTGGCTGACACCATGCGGCCTCCTTCTCCACCTCGTCCTCCCTGCACTCTGCGTCTAGTTGAGCTCTCTCCTTCACTAGTTCCATCCATAGATTCTCCGCTGCTTCCACGTCCTTCTCAGTCATTGCAGCTAAATTCCACCCTACTATCCTCTCATGATCTACCTCCTCCTGCCTTTCTACTCCCACCTCCCATTCTATAACCTCATGGTCGGATCCAGTGGCGTGGTCATGGGCCAGTATGGTCCACATTACTATTGGTCGGTTTGCCAACATCAGGTCGATGACTGACTCACCTTCCTGGTCCTCTCTTGTCCGATGGTGGGTGGGCCTGCTGTCATTTCCCATCTCCAGTCCATTCTCGTCAATCACGTCATCCCAGAGAGGAGCATTTCGCTGCCCTTGTCATCTTGGGTCGCAGCGTTTGCTGAGGGCAGTGAAGTCTCCACCAAGGACAGTTCCGCCCTGCTGAATGACTCTCTGCCAGTTCAACTTTCGTGCTGGTTTCTCTCTCTCTCCCGACTGCGCTTGATTTTGATCATTAACATTGACAATCCTCATTTTCTTTTCACCTCTTCTCCCGATGTCAGTAGCAGTAACATCATCATTGGCACCTCTGCGTAAATCCAACCGCTCATCAACCACCAGGCCACTCCCCTTCCGTATCTCCATCCAAACTCTTTTTCATTTACTTATTTCGTATGCCATATGGCTGATCCCAATATCTCCTCTTTCTCTCAGTGGCTCGTGCAAGAACATTATGTCCGCCCTGCATCCTACTCCTGTCTCCAGCGCCGCAATGGTCTATTCATATGACCTTGCCCAGTTATGCTGGATCACTCCAATCATTGGTACCCAGGGCTCCCGTTTCAGTCTCAGTTTTGGTAGCGGTCGCGATCCGGTTGGCAGCATGAGTCTCGGCCATCGTGATGTCTCTTGCCTCCTCCGCTGCTTCTTCTTCTTCATCCACATCCGCAATCTCCTGTTCATCTCCCCCTCCTTCTGCCACCCCCTTGGGCCTAGGGCCAAGCACTACTCTGTTTGGGCCAGTTGCCGTTGCCCTGTCCCGAGCTGCCCTCTTGGACTCTAGTCCTGCTAGGAGTATGTTTCTACTCTGCTGCGCCGCCTCGGCGGCTTCGGTCTTCTTCACGCACCTGCTGCTGAACGCGATATGATTTCCTTTGCAATTCAGGCACTTCTCCAGAGTGTGGCCGCAGAGGGATCCCTGCTTTGCAGTGCATCCCACCATATTGCATTTCTGGTCGCTTGTCCGGTGATGGCCTGATCAGTAGCCACATTTGGGCTTACTGCCGCACTTGTTCTTGATGTGGCCCCGCCCACAGCAGAGCTCACACCTGCTGTCAGGTCCCGCATTTGTGTACATTTCAACTCGGTACCACACCCCCGCTCCCTTAATGGCTTTCTTGACCAAGCTCTGTGCCACGTTGCTCCCCTTTACAACGAATACTACGGATGACCCAGCAATTTCTCTGTTCTGCCTACTCTCCCTGATGGTACGGGGGTTCGCCAGCCACCTTACTTGGGTGGGGATCACTATAGCCTTGTTCTCCGCTTCGAATTGTTCTCGCATCTTCTGCAGGCCTTCCGTGCCTTTCCCCATGTACCATATGAGATGGACTGCGTGGATCTTTAGCCTTTCCCAGGACTCATTCTCTTCAACGTCTACGACTCCATTGTCGACCGTCCTTGCTGCTGTGATGATGATGTAGCAGTACTGCAGAGCCATTTTGTATTGAGTCTGTAGTGGACGAGATGAAGAGGATCAGGTGATGTTAATTCATAGGAGGACGGCAAATGAAACATCATAATGTAGGGGCTCATATGTCCTTGCACTAGTGTGTGACTTAATTCCTGTGTTCAACATCCGAACAGATGCAAAATAACGGACACTCACAAATTGTACTTAATAGCATCATGTCATGATCCCCCAAATTGTACTTTATCGGAAATTTTCAGTCACCAAAGAAACAGGAACCAAATTAATGCACTTTATAGAATATACATTTTCCATTCTGGGTATTAACTGTGAATCTGAAAATGTTAGTACAGTATTCGGTATTGTATGGGACATATACTTTTTCTTTTTCTGCTGCTGCTCTGGCCTTGTACCCAGGCCCTTTGATCTCACGCGATTTTATAGTAGCCCATATGGCGAGTCTGACCCAAATTGAGATCACGAAAAATGTGAGGTGAAAGAGCTTGGAGACATCACTCCACCACAGTTTCAAAATACCTCCCAAAAGCTAAGCTTTAGGGGGGTATTAGATTACAATCACCTGAGTCAATACTGGGTATTTTTTGAAGAATTCCACCACATGTGCACTCACTGAAGTCTGAATCCAAAGCTGATCCAGGTTTAATCTGGGTTTTTGCCAGCTTGACCTGGTTGCTCTCATTCACTCTACACCACAAATTTTGCCTGACTTGCTTAGTGCCCCATATAAACTTCATTTCCTTTCCCCTAAACTCTTCTTTCCATGCAAATCCAGCTCAAACCCATGGTGTTGAAATTTTCACCAGGTTGACCTGGGAACTTTGTGTGGAGCAATATCTCCAGGCTCTCTCACAACTTCGTTCCCTTGCCACACCATTCCTTTTTGTCACTTCCATTTTCATCTTTGTGCACACATACACAATTGAGAGCCTGATTTGAGGCCACTGCTGCTTGTAATTCTAGGACAATACATTTTCCTTTTAATAAGACCAAAATATTTTCTTTTTCCACCACTGTGACAACGTCGTAGCTTTTGAACCAACGAAACAATCAACATCCGACTGTTCAGTATTCAATGGCATAAGCCCTCAGGCTATTTCTTCACATTTCCGTCAACGCAGCTTTCGAATATTGGGAAAATTCCGAGCGAGCGCAGCGCAAGCCCTTCTCTGGACTTAAACGCCTGAAATACTCGCAATTAGGGATAAGGACCAAAACTTCTAAGTGACCGGCATTTGATGTGGAGATTACGAACTGCCGAATTAGGTTGAGTCGGTTGCATGTTGAGGTACTGTAACGTGTAAATAACCCTCAGCCGCCGCGGCCCTACCAGGTACCAACACCCGGCGTTAGTAGTCACCGCCACCCCACTTCTATCCTCTGAATACGCTCCAATTTGCATACGGCTTGAATGTGCTACATAGAGATTTCAAACTGTGAGGGTCACTGGTATATACTTATGTGGTCTACTTCTGCCTTTGCGAAAGCGCTTCAATATTTCACGCTGGGCGTGTGCCATTGATTTTCGTTCTAGACTTTAAGCGCCGATCGTTGTAGGTTGCTCATGTGGCGCATCTACACGTTAGGTTTCTACGTACTTCTCGGACCGCTTAGGGCTTGGGATAATGGCAAAGGATTTGAGGGAGTTGGATTTCTTTTGTCAATGTGACTGTTGGTAATACACGTAACTCTGAGAGGTAACACAGATATGTGGTAGGGCAGGTTAACGTGGTTGGTACTCTAACATAAAACCTTCGGGGCTGTGTCGCAATTGTGTTGGAGTATCAGCTTGGCGATGCCATGGATTGTGGGTAGTACTTTCCCGCGTCCCCACCACCTGGTCTGTCCCTTACTTCCCAGACCTTGTAATCGAAATATCCTTCCAGCTGCTACCATCACCATCCAGTCAACCGTTGTTTGGTCTATACTTTATATATACTTTACAGGCTTTCTTCGCTTTCGATCCATGGGTGAACCTCCTACCTGTGTAGAATAATGCCGGACGACAGCTAACGCACCTGACTAGAGCGTACATCATAAGATCGCAATACTCGTACTTTCCGCGACCCTTATCATTTCTCCTCAGGGAACACCTATCTCATCGAAACCAAGCCTCCATAGGAGAGGGGAGATTTCAGATACTGCCGTCGGTATAAGTGGACTAGTATTCACCAGTATCGCAGTACCAATTTCCGCTATTGGAGTTTATTTCACGTGGAAGCATTTGAATGGGGAGCAGGACGTATAACACATCTTTCCTACAGCTACATAGGGTGCTAACCAGTGTTACAGCAACGTGACGGAGCCCCGGGTGAGACCGTTGACCAATTGGAATGTATCTCATCACACGTTTTCCCGCCAACCGCATCCGTATCCACCGGAGGCATCAAGACTGCAACTCCAACTTCCAATACTACCGCTACAGCTATTGAGCTCACGAACCTACCCCTCAAAGCCACAGCCACCTCTCCCGAGATCACAACTACTACCGCCGTTGTCAAGTTCACCGACGGACCGCACGACGCCTCGGCACATGCGCCTCAGATAGAACGGCATCCATCACTTTCCATCCTACACACGGCCATTGCCAGGCTGCGTCGCCACCAGCCTCCTCTGAATTACACCTGGGAGGCCAGGCCTTTGCTACCCGCCACCGGTGCAACTTTTTCTACCACACTCAGTTATGCCAACCTCCACTCGGATTGACAGGGAATCGGCATAATGAAGGCTGGCGTGGGCAGTTGAATTGTTCTTCCTTCTGAGACAAGGAGATAGTTGATAGTAATAGTACTGAATGTGCGCAGGGGTTAGAGAACCACTTTAGAATATCGTCGTTTCTTTCAGGGTAGCCTCACGGCGTTTTGCGGTATTATGTATTTTCATTGATTAGAATATAGGGCGGCATTGGTTTATACTATTTGGTCTTTGTTGCTTGATTATGCACCCGTCGTTGTCAGCCCATGCAAGACAAGTGATAGAAATACCTAGTCCTTTGTCCTTCATGGCATCAGGAGTCAGGATCATCGCCTAAGTGTAAGGCTGAAGGGTGGGATGTTTTTTATGATGGTCACGCAGTAAAAGTTTAACAGGAGTCCGCTTGCGGGGCTATCTGAAAGAAGCGGCCGGCTGAGACCTGATTATATGCTTTATTGCCAGTCAAGATCTGTGCAGCGTTGGTTTAGGGTTTCACTAGATTATCCCCGGACATACCGGGCTAGAACTTGGGATACGAGGTACCAGGTACCGTGCAGCCTGCTTACTACCCACGCTAACGCTCGAAGATTATACTAGCAGCTCGGTGTGGTCAGTCTTAAAGTGCGAACCCTACCACCCCTTGTCCGCGCTGAACTATGCCTGCGGCCCTGGCATGCTCAATGCGCACGGGATTATCACACATAGCTCATGGAGCCGTGTTTTACTTACTTTTGTGCTTCGCTGCAACGGCACACATGGGATATTCAATTAGAAGGCTCGCCACTGCAAGAGTTTTCTGGTTTAGCATTCGTCGCCTGACAGTTATTCATTAAGTGCCAAGCGTCGCTATCTAATCCAGTCCAATCTTCTATCTAATCAGCTATCTAATCACATCTTCAATCTTACCCACAGAAAACAATAATTTAGCCGCACAGCTGCGTCATTATCCGAGCATTTTCCGCGAAAGCTTAGACCACCTCCTTTTCAACCACACATATATTACGTCCCACTTCACATTTCCTCTCTCTTCGAATCTTCGAATAACCCCCATATCCTGCACCTTAACCACCGCTACCCTTGCTATCGAGTCATTAGCAGCAGCAACAGCATCAGCAGCGCCTCCCTCAGACTTTGCCATAAAATCGCCACCTCTACCCTCATTATCACGTTAAGTAAGTCAAATTGCTATTCATAGGGAACCGTATACCCAGGACCTGTTCACTCGATTAGAGCATATGTCATATATCCCATTCCGCCTCGCACAAGGTATACTTGTCATGCCCCGACAACTAGAACCACAACTAAGTGGAGATAGTACAAATTCGAAGGATACTATCAGCTTGTGCGCACTTGTTTTCACGGGCACTGCTGATTACCTCGATTAGAGTGGAAGCATTCAAGTTGAGAAGGGAAGCAAAAAGTATGTTACAGCTCCTCGGGTGTCCCATAAAGTACTTACTAGTATTAAGGATTAAGATCATACCGTTACTAGTTAGGCAGAAGCCGTTCCACTGCAGGCTTCCTTGCCGACTGAACACGCTGTTACCTTGAAACTCACCGCTGCAGCCCCCGGCGGTGCGGTTGGATCTGCGACTACCGACGGTAGTATGCACTGTAACCGTCATATTGCCTCGCCGCCACGGGACCACTCTCTCCCGTAATATCCGAAGTTGGGGACGTTTGCCAGGATATCCCCCGGTATTATCTTCTGTCGTCTGTAATGCAACATACATTCATCACTTGACAACGTCCCTACTGCGAACGTCCACAGGCTAGACGATACTTCATGCGGAAAGTCGTACTTTCTGGGAGCGTGGGTGAAAACGACATTGTTATCAGGCTGACGTATTTTGTGGCATTCTTTTTTGAATACTGTATTGCGTTTGCATTTGCATCTGGCTTTCTTTGGCTGGGATTTAGGAGTTGCTAAGTACTAGTTATTGGATTGAAATTTTGATCTTATTTCTCACTTACTCGCTGTTGTTTGTGAGACTGGAAGTGCGGGGTCGCAGGAGGAGCACTGGCATTCAAATGCATCAGTTGCAACCAGGCTGGCCAAGATCAAGTTTGCGTGGTGTCGCACAATCTAAGCAATAAGCTTAGCCAATTATCAGGGCCCGCAGCGCCACGAAGACCTCATTCTGGTCCATGTCAAGTCTCACCTTTGAAGTGTACAATAGTTTTACTGATATCATCCTCAGCCACAGCAACAATTACGAAGTACCCTAATTCATTCTCTGAGGTCTTTGTTTGCAGTTGCAGTGTGTTTATCCGTTAGTCTGGTCAAAGCAGCAACGCTAACTAGCGAAGCTCTCCAGCAGATGACACCCGTGCTTACGGCGCGGCACGACCGATGCCTGAGTGTGGCTGTAGATATACCTGCGTGATGTACTCACTGGTGTGAAGGTTGCTTAATGTAAACCACCTGCGGTTTTGAATCCCACCAAATAAAATGACCTGCAGAAACCTCTCCCAAAGCTGTTCGGAAAGCTCGTGTACCAGCCACCGCTGGATCTGCGGGCCCAACCCATCCGTACTTTGCTCTTACATCTCAGAATTCATGAATAATCTAGAAACAGCTGGCCAGCAAGATCCTATATATACGCCCGACCGGGCATTGCAGGGTTTTTCCAACTTGGGTGTTTAGCTGAGCCTTCCGACACCGACTGTTCAGCGACGCCGCCGACGGTAGTGTACAATGTAACTGTCATGTCCCACTGGAACTCTCTTAAATAGTTTTGGGAATCGTTATGGGCGTTTTCTCTTTCCTTAGGCATTGGTAAATAGTTATTTAATTTGATCTTCCTTTTAAGCTTTCTCTCGTATCCACACTTAGGTAGTCACAAGGTTTCAGCGTAACATGTTATACAGCTAACAGCCGCTGTGTGTGCGTAGCAGGAGTGCGACTACAGGTATGCGCGATCCCTCATCTCACTCACGGCAAGCCAGCCTCACCGGGACAAGCGCAAGCAGGCCTTCAACGGAGAGGCGAGAATTCGAATTCTAATGACGCTGTTGGTATATGGGTACTGGTGTCCATAGTTGGGGCTTTGCTTCGCGGGAGGCGCACCAACTACCCCGCTCCCTACGCAACCCCGAATCATCTGTAGAGTCCTCATATATTTTGCGATTGCTCTCGGCGACCGTTCCTTTGTGTCACTCTGAATGATAAATAATCGGTGTATTATGACACGTAGGATAACTATTCGCCGCTACTCGTGGCTTCCAATTTCAGAGATCATGGGGTTATGCAATTGTGCAGTTGCAGCATCAGAGTGAATCGGCCAGTGCGGGGTTCAGGGGGAACCAATCAAATACCCTTGACGCAAGCCCTTCTAGAATGATTGACTAGTGTTAGCGCTAGGTGGTTTTGACAGGGATGACTATCCTCGTATCCGCCACACAACTTGAGAACGGTACTAACCGAGGGCTGTACTGCCCGACTTGCATTTCGGATCTGGGCGTGATTTTAGAGTACTTTAACACTAGGGCGGAGATCCTCTGTCCATTCTGCAAATCCAATACTGAGCAATAAGAGTTTGGGTTCAACCAGCATGACCAGCAGAAGTACTCATCCGATGTAATACGAACAACCAAACGACTTGGCATTGAATCTTACTTTACCCACCATTTAAGCGCATCACCTCTCTCATGCCGAGTCTTCGCACAATTCGACAACCTCGGTATCCTTCATCATCGCCGTATACCTCTAGTCTCTTACCTCCAAACACATACGTCCCGGCTTTCACGTTGTCGATGTTATGGGTGAACCCTACTCCAGCGCGCAGTGAAGCAAGACGACACCTAACTCACCCGACTAGATCTAGAGCGTAAACCATATAAGGTTGCAATCTTCATACTTTCTGCTTTCGCACATAGAACCCCGGCAGCAAATTTCCAACGGAGAGGCCAGAATTCGAATGAGGCTATTGGTGTTGGCAGACTGGTAGTTATAACTGTTGGGGTGTTAATTGCCGCGATTAGCGTTTTTGCCCGGTGGAGGCGTTGGAGAGAGAAGCAGGAAGTATAGTTGCCTCTTCCGTGTTCCGTGGTGTACTTACAGAGTTGTAAAATCAGGTCGAACAAGACCCAAGTGCCATTCACTTAGAAGCCCTGCCTTCGCGCGTTCCCGGAGCCACCCCCGAGGCTAAAACATCATATGAAACTCCACCAGCACTCGCCAACCCACCCACCACCGATGACAATTTACACTACTATTGCCAGAGACGCTTGCTATTATATCACTTTCCTGCAACTCCCGAACGAGTCTCAGGAGTCAGCTAGAGGCTGTGCATTCGCGCGTTCCTGGAGCCACAGCCACAGCCGAGGCTGAACAACCGTATGAAGCCTCACCTGCACCCGTTCTTCCGCCAGCCATCGATAACGGTTTATGCTGCGATTGTCAGAGATGGTTGTCGCTACATCACTCTCCTGCGACCCTCGAACTAGACTAGGAAAGTAACGGAAGCACTGGGCCTTCCTACCCAGCTACCTCCACCAAAGTTGTTTTTACAAGCTCTGGAGGCTACTACGCAGGAGAAGAGGACGTTGATTGTATCAAATGAAAGTGGATGTTGAAAAACAGCGTGGGTATTTCGGCCGAATTTCTTCGTGTTGTTTCTTTTTGGGGGATATCCGCATGGACATAATGATTACAGTGTTCTCTATTTCCCTTGGTTGGAGTCTTAGGCGATAGCTCATGGCTTAGAGACTGAAAGGCTAAATTGTTCGCTTACTTCCAGTTATATGGCGAGAGGGTGATGTTGCCCGAAATTCGGGGGTGCGATTAGATGGATTAGGCCTGATTTATACGATCATCTGGGCTGACGACGGCGGCATTCGCCTGTGAAAATACCGGTTGGATTCAAACGAGTTTGTTCAACTTCAAGTACAAATATATGGCTGGCGTGTTATATACCCTGACTGCGCTAAGAACATTGCCCGCTTCGACGAGTACGGCGGCCATTAAGGACCACTCCCGCCAAAATTCGGAGCCAGTGCCAAGCGTCGCTATCTAATCTAGTCCAATCTTCTATCTAATCTGTTATCCAATTACATCCTCAATGTATTCTACAGAAAACAATATCTTAGCCGCACAGCCGAGTCATTATCCAAACATCAGTTTAACTTAAACCACTTCCATTTTCCGCGAAAGTTTAGACTATCCCCTTTCAGTCATACATATATCAAGTCCCACTTCACATTTTCCTCACTTCAAATCTTCGAAAAACCCCTATATCGGACACCTTAATATCGAGTCACTAACAGCAGCACTCTTTCAGACCCCTACGGTTCATGATTTCCGTGTGGCGTAGTTTAAAGGCTACGAAATTGTTATTTACTGGCCACTCCGCTGTTTGAAATAAACGATGCTGTTTAAAGAGCGTTTGTATAGCACGAAATTTATCGTTTAAATGTGGTAAGGTGCTTCAAATTCACTGTTGTGTGGATGAACTGGGTAGTTTAGCTGTAGTTTGATAAAATATTGAATGTGATGAGGTGTAGATGTGGTTTAAAGGTGACAATGAACGGTGTTTAAATCTCACGCTGAAACTCCGATATTTTTCTGAGTCCTTTTTTGCATGGGAGGGAGTTGTTGCAATAGCGTATATCAGACATAACTCTCTATGATTAACACTGAAGAAGCTCTATGGCTTTGTGGTCAAGAGTTGTATCACTTGTACAGTCTAAGCTATGCGGCCTAGGTTCGAATTCGTGTCAGGATTCTTTGCGTTCATTTTGGTTATTGAATATGGATACCATGATGAAAGGGTGGGATCTGAAACCCTGGAATTGTGTGGATTACACGCCCTGGTGGGGTAGATTCACATGATATTGTAGTTAACCCGTATTACAGACACTATCGTTTGCATCTCATGACAAAACTCACTATAATCAAACTACAACCAAGCTAAATCAACCCATTATTAAACCACAATTAAATTACAACTTCACGACAGTTAAACAATAACTAAACCACAACTACTTACGTAAATGATATATCTCACGACAGCGTGGTATCAATGTAATGCACTTTGTAGTGTGATTTAAACTATGGGACAATGTACCCTCGGGAGACTTTACCCCAATATATGATCGCCACCGCTACTCTCACCATTGATGCATCGCGTTAACTAAGCTACATTGCTAATTTGCTATTCATGGATGAACATTACACCCTTGCAGAATAATGTAAGACGAGATCTAACACACTGGTTCACCTGATTAGAGCATATACGATATATGTTCCGACCGACACACCAATGTTGCCCGTTCGCGAACTGGACGGACCAATTCGCGAATTTTGACCCGTTTGCGAACTAGGGTCCCAGTATGCGACCTTGCCAAAGTAAGAGATTTAGTCCCACCAGACAAAGGGAACCATACAATAAACATAGTGTAAGATCTGTGATACGTATACTTGGCATCCCAGTTGCTCCAAGAACTTCGATGCTCGGTCTTCTATCATTATGGACTGCTATAACTGTCAGTTTAACAACCTTAAGCACCTCGCAGTGCTGGAAATCTGCTTGACCCTGCGCCCAGTAGAGAACGAGTAGTCAATTTAGTCTTGACTTTGTGTATATAGAGTCGGATAGATATTTATAATACAGGAACTGTGAACCTGTGACGAAGACTACATGAAGTAATACATAGATAGTGGCAGTGACTTGACAAGGCTCAGAGATTGCATCATGCTGAGCTCGATGGAAGTCGTGGAGCCAGCTATAGTTATTTAGTATCGTGTCCATTCTTGCAAATTGTAATGTCTTTAAATGGGGCTTCTCAGTATTAAATGGGTAGAGTTCGCATAAATCGACCAGTTTCCGAACCTCTTGTCCGGTTTGCGAACGGGACAAATATTGCGAACTGGTGGGTCTAGTTCGCGAACTGGAGGGTTCTCCAATAGGTCGGAACATATATCCCATTCCTTTCCTAGTACTGTTTCGTCTCGCACAAGGCGTACCTATCATGCTCCGACAAATAGAACCACAACGAAGTGGAGACAATACGAATGGTGTGGTTATATCTACGACTATAGATGGTAGTATACACTGTAGCTGTCATATTATATCGCCGCCACGGATCAACTCTTTCCCGTAATCTCCGAAGTTAGAGCGTACAAGAGCTCCACCGGTACTATTTTCTGTTGTTCCGTAATGTAATATGTATTCGTTGCTGATAATATCCCTACTGCAAAACTTAATAGAGCTAGTTGACATTTAATGTGGAAAGTCGTACTTACTGGGAGCGTGAGTAGAAAAGGGCGTTTTATCAGGTTGACGTATTTGGTGGCGCTTTTTTTGGATATTGCATGGCGTTTGCGTTGCCATCTGGCTTTCTTTGGTTGGGATTTTGGGCGCTGTTGGAATACTAGCTATTGGCTTAAAAAGAGATTTGATCATACTTCTCACTTGCTTTATTGTACTGCGAGACCGGAGGTGAGGACTTGCAGGAGGAGGTCTAGCATTAGAGATGCGTTAGTCGCAACAAGGCTGGCTAGTAGGAGGATCGTGTGGTGTGGTACAGTCGGAGCATAAGCTTTGCCAATTATCAATTTCACTGCGCCACAAAGACCTCACCTTTATCCCATGTTGTGGCTAATGGCGAGCTACAATTTTGCCCCGTTCAGTGACCGTTATACATCTGAATTACATAAGCATCTGTGGGCAAAGTTTCCATGCGAGTTTCGGTCTCCGCTAAAGGAAATGACCTCTGGAGGCCATTCCACAACCTATTTGGTGAGCTCGTGAATCGGCGGTCACTCAATTTACGGGTCCGGTTCGTAGAGGTTCCCCAGGAGTGATGAAAATTCTGAGAACTTGGTAACCTTTCCAACATACACTGACCTAATGGTGTCAAAGATTGAATTTCATTAATTGATTGGACTTCGGTATATAGTTATAATCCCGATATCTAAATTCCCCCACACTTTTACGAATTCTCTCTGCACGCAGTCAGTACCTTAGCCAATCACAAGCTGGTATCTGTAATCCCCCACCGTTCGGACACCCTTTTTCGATCCAACCTGCATGCAGCGTACACACGCTAACAGGAATCAGCAGCGATAAAAGCCGGATGACAGACTACATTTGCGGCTCTATGAAGCAATCTCAAAAAGGGAATTTTCTTAGCAGCTTGGCACTTTTCATAGGGAACCACAGCCCCGGACCAAAGTTTGAGAAGCGACAACGAACAGAGTAACTCTTGTCGGCAACTAATTAACTTTCACCGTTACTTCTTCCCGCCGCCTATACATTTGACAGATAGGCTTCTTTAGCTCTAATACCTAGGTACCCCTTACCTGCATATATTGTGGTAAACCACCAGAGCTAATTCAGCGCCTTGGGGTAGAATATATTATCGCAATCGTCCTTCATGCCTGCCCTGAACAAGAGTACTGCAAACTCACTACAGCACGCTCAACTTTGGAAAAGAGACGAGGCCCAGGCTGTTAGTCTGGCTGGGCTGGTAGCTACAGTCCTCGGAGTCTTGGTTGCCGCGATAGGGGTTTTCGGGTGGAAGTGTTGGAGAGGCAGGCGGAAAGCTAAGAATGTTTGTGATAGATGCCCTTTCCATAATGTCAAATGCTTACAAGTCCGGTAGATTCACGATGCAGTACACAGCCAGTCTGTCGATGATAGAATGCTGGTCTACCCACGTACCAACGTTTACCACTACCACTACTACTCCGTCTCTTTGCCACACCAACACCCTGTTACCACTCTGCAAAACGGGAGTGCGGTTCGCTGCTGACCATGGCGGCTTTTTCTTCACCGCGCAATGTCAGCAACTACACTACAACTGGCATTTACCACCACTACATAACCTCGCTGTATATCTTAATATGGGTTGTTGGCCTACGGGCGGTTGGTTAGGCATACTGAATATTAGTGAGAATGATGAGTGGTGTTGGGATGTCGAGGTAGAAGACTAGCGTACTATGACATTTCCTTTTCACAAAATATTTTTATCTCCACAGGCATGTTGTTTATTTATTCTGTGCATTTGTGCTGTTGCATCTGTGCTTGCTTACACTTTGCATATCTCTTTTGGCAGGAGGATTCCCGGTATTAGTTGATTTGGCTCTCCCCAATGCACATTGCCATAGCTTGAAACCACATTTAAAAACTGGCCGTCGTATCATTCTAATAAACCGTGTAATGTGCACAAATGGGGTTGTATGCTAAGGTGCGTTACATAGTCGTACATGAGCCACTACTTCAATGTGAGCTTCGTTGCGCTCAGGAGTTAATATGAAGATTTGGTTAGCACATTTGAGCGGTCGAAAAAGTAGTTCACCTAAGAAAGGTTGGCAGAATGTCTGCTCACCGGGGCGGCTCACATGGGCAGGTGCTGCGCATCCGCTCTGTATTCCGACTCTCTTTACTTCTCCTACTCCTGCTCTTCTTCTAGTTGTCCTTTTCTTCAACATCCTTGTCCTCTACTCTAGCTTTCATTCTCTCCGGTACTCTTTGTTCCCCGCTAATATATACTTTATTATTGCTAATACATGCTTCCTTCGCTCACAGTCTTCGGCTTCTGTACAGGATGCTGCACTTCACTCACAATACAACACTCCAATGATTCAGTGTTTGGTGGCTCTCAAGTCTTGGTTGGGATCTTTGGCTGCGCTGTTCAGTGACAGACCACCCGATTGCGAATACCCCCAGTTGCGAATTCCATACAAACCACGGTTGAAACACAACCCTTGTCGAGATTTAACCAAGCAAAACTACTAGATTCGCAACTGGGGGGTATTCGCAATCGGGTGATATTACACTATAGATGTGAAAATCTTCATATTACGTGATGACAGCGCCATGTTTACAGTATAAATAAAAACTTACATTACATTGGTTAAGATAAAGGAAATATCCAGGGGAAAGCTTCTCGGAAGTTTGGAGATAGATCATTATCTTTGCCTCACTTCACAATACCACTAATAGTGGGCGCAGAGAATTAACTAGCGGTGTCTGAATCCTCGAAATATCAATCTCTGCTAAAACCTCTCCCTTGGCTAACTAGTACTCAGCCAACCAACATCGCTAGTTTCCAAGAGCCAGTAGACTCACCTTCTTTCGTCTTAGATTAATGAATTATTAGCACATAGCGAATTAATTAGCATGATTTGACTTCTTGGGATATTCAGATTGGTCTGGAGAAATTAGAGTGCAGCATTTTTGGTGGTGAGAAGAAATAGCATGACGTCGAACTCCGACCCTTCAAGTTTATGCATCACACCATCTTCAGGTAACCAACAACACGTAGCTGTCACTAGTATGACTCGAATTGTGTATGCTCCTGTGACACCATTCTCATGATTATTTCTCGTCCCGTGCTCACATATCTGGCCTTGCTTGCAAGCTCTCTCGGCCGATATTTATTTCGTGGTCTGGGAACGAGAAAAGGTCATTTCATTTTCGCCATACAGAAGACGACGACATTGAAAAGCCTGATGATGCAGGAAGCGGAAAGAGGGCTGGGGAGCTCCTCCGGTTGAGGATGTGGTGGGTGTGGATCGGGTTACATCCGTTAGGTCGTATGTGTATCGGAGTTCAGTAACTATGGGTATGTGCTAGCAAATAAAGACTTTGTTCCACGGCCCATGATGTGGTAAAGTACATGTTGGAATAATTTAAAGGGTGAGGTCGAACTGCAGCTGTTGCGGAGAACGTCTATAATTGCTACATTCCTCCCTACGAACTGAGCGAGTGATTGAGCCTACCTGGGGACAAGACAAATGATAAGAAAGAGCTGGTAGGAGCATAATAAGGTATATCAACTCAAGACAAGGTGACGGCGGGGCATACCTCCCTATGTAGAACATGTTTGAACTCTTATTGCTTATCCGTTTACTTGTAAACAAATTGGGCTGCAGCGAATTCTTTTTGCTGCAAGTGAACAATGGCTGTCGGCAGTAACCAATCAGTAAATGCTACTATAAACAAGAGTGTAGTTTTTGATAGTGGTGAGAAGAAATTGAGTAGTAGCTTAATCTTATCCTAGTTGCTACTACGTACTCACTAGGTCAACGTCAACACACTATCGAACACTGCCCTATATATAGTCGCCGTTAGCAACTACCTTCGCATCTTCAACCATAGAGCCATCACCTCTTTCCGGTGCGTTGAAATTTATATTATCAGCGCAGATGTTCCCCGGTACCACTATCATCTAGTCAAAAGCCAGTACAAATAAGTTCTCGATACCTCAGATATATGAGCAAAGCTTACCCTAGGATAGCACAATATAACACTATTACTATATAACAACACAGCTGACACCCGGTCAGGGCTTCTACTAGATGAACTCGCTATCCTGCTACTTGTAAGTCTTGTATATGGTGTAGCAATTCCATAACAAGACCCAATACTCCGCAAGCAAGGCGACAACGGGACCGTCAGCGTAGCTAGCTTGGTGGCTACGATCTTCGGAGTAGTGGTAGCCGCCATCGGAGTATTCGGGTGGAACCGCCGTAAATACAAAAGGGTAATGTGCTACGCCTTTGTTTCATCGATTACTGACCGGAAAACAAATTATCATTCGAATTCCGACTAAGAGTATGCACAACTTACAGCGCGAGAAGACGGAAGAGTAGGAAGAGATCAAAAACAACAGCAATCCAGTAGGTATACCCAGTACACCAGAAACTCCAACTCAACCACGGCAGGACAACGAATATATGACCTATGAAAAAAAATACGGTGTATAAGACCGAAAAAACTTGTGATATATAAATAAAGTGTGGGTGTTACAATAAACGGTTCATGAAAACGAATCGACATATCACACTGAGACGATACAGAATATACCAGTCTTCAATCTAGAAATTCAACCTCATCCATTACTCTATGTTTTGAACCAACATGCTCAAGCGCCAGTGGGTCCAGTTGCGTGCTGCGGTTCATAGCATGCGGACATTATGGTGGGGGGGCTAGGGGGCTGCTAACCAGTGTTGGACAGAGAAGGCGGTTACCGGCCAGTGTTCTCAACCGTCCCGTCCGTCCGTCCTGACCTAGGACGGGGACGGGACGGCGCCGTCTTTTTGGAGCAGGACGGTGACGGACGGTTAGGACGGCCGATAACGGAGCTTTCACCGTCCCCGGC
>Ga0307515_10003471_pt1 | contig 33135 bp, 34 predicted proteins | sample 17_EM_MG_FD_194513 | JGI IMG/M metagenome (GOLD analysis project Ga0307515, IMG submission 194513) | Populus trichocarpa ectomycorrhiza microbial communities from riparian zone in the Pacific Northwest, United States - 17_EM | ecosystem: Host-associated > Plants > Roots > Unclassified | place... | reverse complement strand
TGATGCCCTCCTTTCGAGGCCCGGTGCAGCGGAGTCGTCCCATATTCGCCGGCAGCAGAGACGTCTGCGCCCTTGTCGATCAGCAGTCTGGCCAGTTCCTGATGCCCTCCCTTCGAAGCCCGGTGCAGCGGTGTCGTCCCATATATTTCGGCAGCAGAGACGTTGGCGCCCTTGTCGATCAGCAGTCTGGCCAGTTCCTGATGCCCTTTCTCCAAAGCCCGGTGCAGCGGAGTCCTCCCAATTTCGTCGGCAACAGAGACGTCGGCGCCCTTGTTGATCAGCAGTCTGGCCAGTTCCTGATACCCTCCCTCCGAAGCCCAGTGCAGCGGAGTCCTCCCAGATTCGTCGGCAGCAGAGACGTCGGCGCCCTTGTCGATCAGCAGTCTGGCCAGTTCCTGATACCCTCCCTCCGAAGCCCAGTGCAGCGGAGTCCTCCCAGATCCGTCGGCAACGTCGGCGCCCTTGTCGATCAGCAGTCTGGCCAGTTCCTGATGCCCTCCCACCGAAGCCCAGTGCAGCGGAGTCCACCCATCTTCGTCGGCAGCAGAGACGTCGGCGCCCTTGTCGATCAGCACTCTAGTTACCGTCAGAAGACCGTATGAAGATGCAATATGAAGGGGTTGCATTCCAGGTTTCAATCGGTACATGCAGCAATTGATATGTGTCGAGATATAGGAAGGGAATGCCGCTGCCCATTCTCGGGAACCACTGTCGTCGCGGAAAAAGTTCATAATCACATCCCAAAGCTTCGAGCGAGAGCTTGATTCGTTAGTTACCGCAGCAACATCCGTGGCATGCAGCAACCAGTTGACAACAAAGTAGTAGAGTGCATGCGACTTTCGTATGCGTGTGTCATGCGACAGGGTGCTACTTCTGCACAGGGCGACTGTGATCACAGTATCGATCAGTGAAAAGGTCGCAACATTGGAGTTGGGTAGGTAGGCACAAGCGATCGAGATTGGGAAGAGATAAGCTACTCACTTGAAGTGATAGCGATCGAGGCACGTGCTTCGCTTTCCTGGATTAAGTAATAGCCACTCCGTTCGCTGCCGCTCCGAAGCAAGAATTCCCTCACCGACAAGTGCGTATACTGCACGTGGCCACCAACGATTTCTATCAATGGACCGCATTTATCTAAAAGTTCTCGCTCGTCATGGAGGCGGCGTTGCGTGAGATCAAACTTCTCTTCCCCATCTCTTACCGCACAAACGTGCGCCAATGCCTTCACTGTTAGTGGTTCCTTTGCCATCCCAATCCACAGCAGGATTTTCTTGCGGTTCTCTCGAACGTTCTTTTTATGTTCCTTGTCTGCCGACTCCAACCGCAGAAGAATAGTTTCGTACATCCCATTCAAGCCTTTTGGAGGCGACTCAAGCATATCGGGGATATTAGTCATTGAATCGGGAGAATTAAGCTCGTCGAGCAGTAATGCTGCATATCTAAACATCCCGGCGGAGTTTTTCGTAACCTCCCTGATAACTTGTGTTTTGAATTCGTGGAGTCGGGGTAGCTGTTCGACCCGTTGAATCACGAACTTTTCAATATCCGCTTCCACGTTCATTGATCGATCGGCTATGTCACCATGCTGGCTAAGTACGGCGCAGATATCAGGTTCTTCGCGGCTAGTCAAAAAGAACCGGATATTTCCGCCAGGGGAGAAGTGCAATCTATCTAAAAATAGTGGCCGATCAATGAGGCATTCATCTAAGGCATCAAGGATAGCGACAATCGGGGTTGGGAATGCTTGAGCCATGGCGATAAATATGTTCCAAAGTATCTCAAAGTTGGTGCATTTGTCCGACTTCGCGTGTATTTTGCGCGCTTGCTTGAGAATTTCCAGCAGCGATGGTAGAGGGTTTTGTTCAATGAGTTGATCAATCAGATTCGATGCAATTGCAGCAGCTGATGCGCTTGATGTATCCTGGCCTCCATCCTTACAGAGGAAATGTAACACCCGTATTTGAGTCATCGGGTATTTTCGCATCTCGGATGTGACGAAGCTTGCTAGAACAGACTTGCCAGCACCTAAAATGACAGACGATGTTACTTTTCCGTGATCAGGAAGTGGGCTTGAAGCGATCGTTTTGGCACTCAGGCTGTTACCTGGTTTTCCATATACCCAAAGATGTTTCCGTTGTGCAAAATCAACGAACGTCTTGAATTCCTCAGTCTCCAGTATCCATGCGCAGGTGCCTTCTACCAGATGGTTTCGGTTTTTGTCGTACTCGGAGTTGATGTTCTGCAGGGCACCGAGCCAGTTCCGACATCGAATCAACGTCTCGTCTTCATGGTCTATAAACAGTCAGCATTCGGACTCGCAATAGTCGTAAGTACAGTAGTACAAAACCAAACTTGAAATGGAAGAGGAAAAGGAAGAATTACCGGCAATAGTCTCACTCAGTTTGAGGTATATGTTTTGTATATCGGCACGAGTAGCTGCATATCACAGTTAGCGTGCCATCTTGGCGACGGAAGACGGAAAAATCTACCCTCCAGCTTAGTATTTAACTCCTTCCCACATTCATTCAATTCCTGTAAGCGGTTCGAGTTCTCTGTTGAAGAAATTAGCATCGTAAGAGTCGGTGTAGATGAATTTGTCTCGTGCACATCATCACACGATATCCGCTATCAGGGAAGACATAATCACGTGCCACCAAGCCTCGGGAGTGGCCAAAAACTCCGGTGTCTCAAAATTCAAAAACCGTTTATCCACACAACTCCGGTAATGGTAGGGAACTCACCCAGTATTTCTACCATAGCCGCTCCATTAGCCAGTTCTCTCAGCGCTCTCTCTTTTGTTGCAATTTCATCAAGTAAGGGTTTAAATTCGATACTAAACGGCTTAAACGGGTTCTTCAATGAATCTACATTTGACAACGTTACTAAAGCGTATTTACGATATCAATGAATTTACTCACCGGCGATACTCGGTGGATTCCAATAATTCTTGGCCTTTACTGAAAGTTCGATTACCGCCGCATATAGTCGAGGTAGATGATCCTCTACGATACCGAACATCTCCTTGTTGTAGCCGAGAGTACTTGATTTCGGACTTTGCGCAAACGAACTGTAAAGATTGTGGTAAAACGCGCAATTGGCCATAGTGGTGGAGATAGCTTGAACGGCTTCTTCAAGGGCAGCATATGTTTCATATCGATTCGAGGCAAGCTGAAATAGTAGTTAGCAAAGTGATATAAATATTAATAAAGATGCTAAGTAAATGGCATACACCCCAACCTCATGGAGGCAGACATAGACTGCGGCATTGAACTAGTCAGAAATCGCGGAGCGGGATCATGCAAATCTAGGCGGGGATGGGTAGTGAACAGATGCGGTCCAACGGAACAGTTCACAAACCTGAATGACTGTGCGCACTCCCGCCCAAACAAGAGCGGTGATTTGCGGTTGATGCTGAATTGCCACGTCGATGATCGTACAATACTTGTTGACATACTGCATGGTCTTGTACATTTTCCCCGTGTGTTTCGGTTTTCCTTCCATACTTTGTGTCACCGTATTAACGACCTCTTTCGCTTGTTCTGCAGTGGTCTCATCCCACTTGAGCTTTTCCACCTCTTCCGGTCTGATTCTTTCTTTGAGCAACTCAACAGTACGCTGCCGGATCTCTGCCGGGCTTAACGGTTGGTGCAGAGTCGCGGCTATAGGCAGAGACTGGGCTGCAGCGGAAAGGGTTGCAGTCGATGGACTGGCAGAGGCAGGACTAGCGGCGATGGAACCAGCGGCGGTGAGACTAGCAACTGCAGGATGAGTGCCGGCAGGACTATTTGCGGTAGGATTAGTCGCGATAAGATTAGCGGTAGCGGGACTAGCAGCGATGGGATTAGCGGCGAGGGGGCTAGTAGTGATAGAGGGACGTGAGGTTGAGGGGCTGATGCCGGAAGGTGCGGGAGCGGGAGACGGGGTTCCGGTGACCGGAGGTGTAGCGAGGGGTAGCTTCTGGGCTGCGGGCGTATTTCTAGTAGAAGTACTTGGGGTTGGTGATGGCGACCGGGACTGTCGTCCGAATTCGGGGATTCGAAGGTGTTGGCTAAAATTCCGAAAACTCTCGGACAGCTGGTGACGTCGACTTTTTTTCCGCACTTCACGACCACGGTCGGGCATTTTTTATATGTTTGGTAAGTATATTGAGATTGCTAGTCGTGTAAAGTTGAGGGAGATTGGGATGGTAGTGGTAGTCATGTCCTCGCACATTTCTTCACAACCCCGCACTTGGTGATCTGTCCTTGTTACACGCATCCGGATAGCGCCAAAGCTACGGAGGTCGATAGCGTTAACATGTAAGAGTAGAGGAAATTTTGGGCTAGGGTTTACGCAATTTCTATGTTAGGAGTAGACGAGCGGCTGCGATACTTTTCATACATTGGGTCTATAGTGACGAGAGTGAAACTGTTTGAACTCAACGAAACGTCGCAACCTTGGTATAGCTTCCATCAGACTTCAACAAATTAATCGCTCTATATGCCCATTATTCAAATGCCAATTGAGGATAGGTTAAGGTTCATATTTTCTACCTCACTTCAGGTTCGTATTTATATTGGAGATATGCCGCCACAGCAGCTACTTACACTACATCCTTCACACAGTACTCATACGATAACCTGCTGAGCAAATACCCCACGCGACTAAAACCGACACCCCATTCGACCATATGTTAAACTTATTAACCACCAACGACCCGGGCCATCCCCTTTGGATGAGTTCCAGCAGAAAGATCTTGCTATCAGATAATAGGCAATTTTAGAAAAGCCTGTTGTGCGACTACAAGAAATTAAGGACCAGTGCGCGACGGGTAGAAAAATGAATCTGGAAAAAGAAAAAACGAAACTTCAGAGAAACAAAGCAGAAAAACCCCACTGACCTTCGGCTCCTTCAGGCGCGTTAGATCGGCTAGCGTTTCACTCGGAGTCCTGCCGTCGGTTCGAGTGGTTGGTGCTCCGGCGCACCGACCGAGATATAAGATCCGATCTTATCTACCTCCTAATCGATTATCTAATCTCAGTTCACTGCAGACAGGATGGCAGGCGGTACGGGGATGCGAGTTTGATGTATCAGTGCCGAAGTGTTCGGAAGAGTGTCTATATGAAAGTTTTATATGAAAGTTCAAGTCCGATGATGTGTTGCTATTCTAGTAGTCGCAATCGGACCTTTCGTTAAGACTCACCTGGATTCTTTGGCTTTGCCTGAGTACTGATACAGACATCATATACTACTCATCTACTCACCTCAGAATGCCCCACTTAGCAAGATATATTTGTGTAGCAAAGTTTCCATTTCTTGTAGATACGCTATGCTTATTAGATTTATGAACGAACCAATGGTTACCGGCTACGGCTAGATAAAAGGATTCAAAGCTCCGGTACGATTCCGCCATTAGCGAGAAGTTTCTACATCCTATGTCTCATATACAGTGAGAACCGGAACTCCGGTTGAGGTCGACGTGGTGGGTATTGGAGTGGTGATCTCGAGAGTGGGAAATCATGTAGTGGCATACTGGAGCTCCGAGAGACCTCTCCAGGCCTCGTTCTAGACCTCATAGTAACAATAGATGTTACAATACGGGTGGTAAAGCCATTAACCAAATATTCGATTTTCTTTGTAGATATCCCCAGTCTCTCTCCTTCTACATTCAGTACCGTTCTGCCTTCGTACTACAATACTCAACGAGATGGGTACACCGTTTCCGCTAACTCTCGATCGTACGTAGGCCCCGAAGTCTGAAATATTTCGTATGAAAATCAAAGCTCGGCACATTCTTAGCCTGTAGGATGGGTTGGGCTTGGCAATGGCTTCCGGCCGGGATGTTTTCCGAAACCGGGAGTGCCTGCGGGTACTCCCGGAACCAATAACCCCAGCTTAAAACTGCATCCGTTCAGATTGCACCTTCCCAAATCCAGCCCCACATATGACTGTTGTGTAGGTGCTATTACTGAGAGTAATGGAAAGATCTGGCGTTGGGATTGCCAAAAAGTAAATAGGTTTGCTATGGATGGGTCTGTGAGAGTGGAGAGATATCGGTCATACTCATCAGCTGTTGGTAAAATATGCGTTAGTCTCCAGAACTGTTCGCTGTCTTGTACTCGCAGCTTTGCATCGTGGCAGCGGTACTGTGTGGACTCGCCACTCACCCACCACGTCAATATTCAACCTCCGCAGTGGGCCCCATCACGGCAATGTTTCCACATCGGTAGTTGGCATAGAGCTATTAGAGTACTCGTCACCCAGTACACGAATATTTCCACCACTTCAGTGGCCAACCAAGGACCCGCCACATGGTGGCTTCAGGCTAAGTAGAACCTTGGTGAAAGCACATGTGAGCACCAGTCCAGTCCAGACCAAAGCCGTTGTTGCATATGGACCTGAGCTTCAGCTGAGCTGATGGCAAGGCACCCAGCCAATAAGGCATCTAACAACCTTGTATATACCTGGAGGCTATCTCCCTCTTTTCTTCTCTCCGTACCGTAGTCTATTCACACGGTTCTCCCCTTGCATATCTTAACACTCGTCCTAGTTCAGCAGAAGCTCAGACTAGTCCGCTCCAAGTCTAAAATTTCTTCGCACTGGTGTATGGCCGGACGAGTGGAATAATTGTAGTGCAGCTGGGCGGTGCACGCTTCAGGTTCGTGGAAGACTATTGGATAACTAAACTACACTCAGGTTGAAGTTATGCAGCGGCAGGAAAGCGAACGTTACTATATTCTATGATTACTGCGGTGCGGCTGATATCTGATTCATGGAATGCAGGCGTCCAGCCTAGTGCCCTCTACCGATGTCCTACCGTAGCCTTTCCGCACTTATGAGCTTGTTCTCTGCTCTCCTGCATTCCAGAATCCTTCCGATGCTCCACCACCCCCACATTGTCGTTTTTGCCGCTCTATACGACATTAGAAAGTGGATTGAAAGTCTTGGAAAACCACGTTCCAGTATACAAACCAATACTTGCCGTGTTGTTCCGGCTACACAGAGTTAATCTCGGTTACTATGCTTGTTGGTACGTTTAGAGCCTAGGTATCAAACATCGTAAAGGTTATCAGCATGTACACACCACCACTACGGTTAACGACATATGAGTCGGATGCAGTGATGCGCCCATACATGAGTATCACAGCGGTGACACGCCCGAAAATATTCCTAATAAACTACAATAAAAACATAAGTTAGAGAACTAACACACTCATAATGATAATTGTAAAAACTAACGCAGTAAAGCCTGTGAACAATGCGATACCGAGTTACGATCCCGAGCAGATGCGGAGTAGTATGCGTGCATATGGGGAAACGTACATCACGAATAATAGTATTCAGGCTCCTGATGCTTTCTATGTACTTGGGATGGTTTTCTGTACGGGTTTATACACACACAGGTAATACAATAGAGCTGTCCTGCAACCCCGAAATTGCAACTTTCTGGCTGTGCGTCTTGGATCTTGGTTGGCGGAATGGTGCATTAGGGCTGCAGATTGCATTAGTGAATGGGTAAGGGTCTATTTGACACTCTATCGGCCTACCAGTTTGCTATATGTATTGTGGTTGACTACAAGGAACTCATAAAGTTAAGTCTAGCTGCATGACGTAAAACTACTGTCGGCTAAGATTTAAGATGCACGATGGATAATTTGAGATTTAGGGGTGGTACGACTGCTCTAATGACTGCACTCGGCATGCTTTTTGGCACCCTAGAGCACTATGCACACCAGATTGATTTCTCAGGGCTTTCTCATGAAGAGATTTTAGCTAAGGTATCGGAACAGATAAATAGATGGCGTTTGTAACAAGGCGCAGAGTTGTTTATTGATACTATAGTAACGTGCGCGGATGGATTTTGTATATAAAATTATGATTTAACATATTAACGGAGTTTTGAATGATGTGGCTGGGGATGTTTAAGGGGAAATAAACAGAACTTTTGGTTTGTAGGGCTGACGACGTCACCAATCGGTAGTTAACCTATTTCCCAGAGCTGAGATGGCTGTTCAGCTGGTGAATTACTTACACAATATAACTTAATCCGTATGTAGCACGCACGCTATCCTTAGGAAGCGATGGTCGATAAATCACACCTTGGATAGGCCAAAAGCGGGTATAGCCGAAACGAGGCTGCGCTACACTCGCTTCCCAAGAGCCAATAGTCTTAGCCTTATTTTTTACATCCAACTTTTTCACCAAACTCATATCAGAGAACAAAGCGGCACAGCTATAGTTCCAACCGGTTACAGTTGGTCTAAATATCTTACGCTATACATACTCTTCGTCCTTCCGAAGGCGGTGGACGCTGCATGAAAGCACGAAAACACATCCGCTGAGAGCTGAAACCTCAGCTGGACTACCTAGAGTATTCGGCGCATCATCTACCGGAGGTGTAATACATTCGATTCAATGACAGTAGAGTATAAGAAGAGAATGGTTCGCTCCTTCATCGATGATATCTCCAATCTCCAGAGTAACATCTTCTACCAGTTCTTCATTCCAAATCATCCATTGTCGCCTCATTTCCCAGAACAAACATTTCCTCATTTCATCATGTCCATTAAACAGGCAGCCTGGACCCACGGCGTGGGCGTTCAGCTAGAAACGCCCTCCTGGTATGCGTTGCGCCAGGGATTCGGCACCATGGTGCGACCATCCCCCAACAGCACCTTCGGATGGGTCCACTTCGTAATCCCAACCCCAGTGATATCTGACGGTGTTCGTCTCAACGCGGAGTCAGCTCTGATCCGCTTCGCGACTGGAAGTGATGCAACGATCACATCGCTCCACGTCTACGACGGAGAAAAGAAGATCGTTGACGCGAATGGGCTCAGTCTCAAGGGAGGGCTGCAAATGTATCGCCCGGCGGTGCCTGGTCGCCCAGACGTGCTGTGGGGAACAGTCATTTCGTTGGGTGTGACGTTCAATCGGTGGGGGGAGAACGCGTGGGTTTCTTTTGTTTCTGCTGGCATTGACTTTTATCGTAAGTGTGATACGGCTGCCGTTTGGGTGGATAAAATTTGCTGACAAAATCCGTGTGGTTAGTGAACTAGTTTAGCTGGTCTGGTGGGGAAGCAATCCTGAGTGGGTATTGGGGAATGATCCGGTTGCGTGATGTTTGAGATGGCCAGAGATCGTCAGTTACTTGGATGAGTTGTCGAGTGTTCGAATTGTTATTGTATGGATGAGAGAAAATATCGATATGGAAAAACTTATATTGTTTTGCTTTGGAATTAATTTGTATTTTGGACTTCCTCTTTACTACAGCTTTTGTGAAATCAGAGCAATACGTACGACATGTGTTTGACTGATTGGGAGTACGGGTATCATGATGTGGTATGCCATACAACCATGACGTAGTACGCCATTTATAATGAGTGTTATTAGTCATCTTAAGTCGACACATCTTGTACTTTAGGGAATTGACACAGTTGATATACGCATCACCGATTTGGCAGCTGCATCCATAAGTCGCCGTACGCTTCCTTACGCGCCTGGATTTGGACAAAAAATATGTACATTCCCGGTGTTGCTACGTAATGTTGATCGAGCTTTGGTATATCGGATCATCTCCGGGAGCTGATGCTATGGCCACTGCGGACCGAATGCTCCGCGAGGGATGGCGGCTGCAATTCTTGAGATGCTATGGGGATGTGTTGACGAAGGTGAAAGGTCAGACTGCTGGGAGGTTGAGGGAGTCTGTGAGCAGGGACAGTGTTGAACAAAATGGGAGTTACATAGCGGGAATTGAATCGTTAATATCCCTGGATTCGGCGCGACTGAAACGCTGCAAGATATGCAAACAAAGTCAAGGTGCGATGACCGGAATAAGCCAAGTGGGATTGGCCGCTTTGACCAATATTCTCTAGCTCTATAGGAGTGGTTAATGTGCATTTTAATTACTTTACACATTTAAGCCGGTAGCTATTATGGTACCGTTGAATGGCAGTATAGATAGCGTTATACAACTATCACTCTTAACCTATCAGCTACCGGCTTCCGTTGGGACTATCCGTTGCACTATCCGTCCAAGACATTTGCCGCGCTGTTAACCGCACTAAGCTCCGTATTTTCCTACCTGTAGGGAGCTCAGAGTCGCCACAACGAGTTAAATCTGGGTGTAGAGTGATTATTAGAACTGAGAGCTGAGAGTTGTCTGGGACTGGGAACACAAAATGGATGAGAGCTGAGTCAGTTGAAGACTTGGAGCTGGAAGCTGGAATAGGTGGCGGTTGGAGTTCGTAGGTGGGCATTGGTGATCCTGGGAGTTCAGTTACCATGCACAATGGACAGTCAGGGGTTATAACAGATAGTTAGAATGGCAAAAACACCAGCAATTGTAGTAATTGCCACCGTGGCTGAGATGCATTCGCGGATGTATGACTCTACTTGGGACCAGCGCCTTGCCACTACCTTTCTAGAATGTAACCAGTCAAGTTTTATCCCACAAAATACTCCAATGTATGTCATGAAGCCTCTATCGTTGTTTAGCAGGTATGTGTAGTGTTTACACTAAATGAGCTGAGATCACAATTGAGCTAAAGGAACTGTTAAATTGCGGATGACAAGGAGTTCTACACAGCAACGATAACAATATTAATGTTCCCTTTCTCTATGATCAAATGCAGTTGAAAATGCACCCAACGACAAAAAAATTAGAGAAGGTTGTGCCTATCACCACAGCAAATGTCTTCGACGTATAGTGCAACGGATAGTCTAGACGGAAGCCGATCAACCACCTCGCCTTATCAATATAGTCACCCCTCTCTAACATACCGCCCGATTTCATCGCCTGATCGTTGTAAATAATACCTCTGCCACGTTAGCTTTAAACACTATAGCCTCACAAGGACGATAGGTGTTTCCAAAGACACCCAGAAGGCTACGAAATCACTAGGTATCACTCGGAGCTTCATTTAGCTCTGCAGATCCGAACAGTTGAGACCGCTGACTTCTTGTTTGCTGTGACTGACGGTACGCATAGCTTCGCTCCTACCATTTAGTTTTACTCGTGATTGTCCATCTTTCCGCTACCACCCCGGCTGTCGTCTACGACTGCAACACACCGGAATAATACTAAACCTACGGTTCACCGCGAAAACTTGTCACCCAACGAAATTCGGCACGTTCCGTTTCAAGGCTTCATTTATTATCAGCGAAGGGTAAGCTGATGAAACGTAAATATTTTGGTACCTCCAGCTGATAGTGATGACGTCGACATTGGTCCAGTGGAGGCATTTCGATGGACAGCGTCGCTAAGCCCTATTTGCATCTGTGCACCACATAACCTTAGCGGGAACCCGAGAGTTCAGTTTGCACGCGTAAGTACGAGTCGGTATTTTGGCCGTGGTTGGAGGATACGAGGAGATAGGCGGCGTTTTGAGGCTTGTGAGGGAACAGGCAGACACCGACGGCGCAACATTTATCTGAAATCGGAGGGTTGCGGAAAAAAATAAATTTAGCGAGCCACGTTTTGGATTAGGCTGGCTGGGGTAGGCTTGTCGCCTGTCACAGCCGGCAACGTGGTGTTCGGAATCCTGCGGGGCCGTGTGACGGAATGTCCCTACTTTTTCAGATACATACGGCGCTAGCTTGCAGGCTAGCGAAAGTTCGGGCGGGGGAGTCGGAGCTGGTGCGAGTGCAAATGCCACGCACCTCTCAGCTCAGGTTAGCCGGTGCGAAGTTAGTTCGTTGGCACCAGGTGGTAGAAGTGCGGTATTCGCCATCCCACGACTGCTCTCCACGGAATCCTCACCATCCAAGTCGACTCCCCAATGTAATTGAATCGCAAAAGTTACCGCTGCCAAACCCGCGTGACATGACCGCACAATGCTCCGGCTTAATCCAACGCTGCCTCAGCTCTGCTCATTGATTTGCGAGCACTATACCCGCCCGAGGTTACATAAAATGACCGTCCATAGTTGCAGTATCTCAAGTTCTAATTATCCACTTCTTTTCACCCCCAGCATGCAGTGCAATCCCCCCTTATCGCCGTTCTCATGGCCAGTGCCCTCGTTGCTGCTATCTCCTCAGGACATTCCGAATGTGCGCCAGTGTACGGTCTCAACGCGCGCAACCCCGAGGGCGAAATGCTCATCGCCGCGTCCGACGATTTCGCTGAATAAGCTTACAAAAATGTTCTGGAACGAGGCATCGACCCTAATGGTCCGATGCTAACAGACTACACCCTCAAGACCTCCGAGTTCGTCAAGTTCTCATCCGACAGCCTGGTGGCGCTTTGGATTGCATCTCTGGATGCGTCGGGCGCACTGAAGCGGTGCGATTGTTCTCACGTTGACGTTACGTATGTTGCTGCTTTGCCGGACGGTGTAGAAGGCTAATAATTATGTGGACATAGAGTCTTAGAGAACACCCACTGCACTGGTGAATCGCTTGCGTTTTTCAATATTAAGTATTTACAACAATATGAAAAGTATGTTCACCCTCTCACTATCCCGTTGCAACAGAGCTTATAGATATATGCAGTGGGTTTGTGTTGTATCGGTCATTGCGGAATAGCCGGGCAATAGATCCGAATGTGGAGAGGATTACATTGAACCTGCTAGGCCTAGGAGGTAGTGTATGCTCTACTATAAACCATTACGCCTTTGGCCCAAAGGAGTGCGTGACTGATCTGCCGGAGTTTAATTGCTTTATTTTTGAGCAGTGGTAAGCGGCTGCAGTAGATATTGTTTCTTCTGGGGTGTTGCAGATGTTGGGAGTCTATCAGTGTGAATATCAATGCTGCAACATAGATACTCCCCATTCAAGTGCTACCGCGAGACTACTCCGTGAAAATATAGATTGGATACCTCCCAGTGATAATCGGTTTATATATTCCAGTTGTCTCTATCGCAGATATGACTACATAATCCCCGTCTCTAATCCTCCATAGTAGTATGCACCTCCAGTTCACCTTTGAATTGTTCGGGAACGAGAAAGTGGTTGTGATGCCCAAATGGTCGCCTTCTGAACTGGTTGCACACCATTCATATAATCCTGCGAATATCAGACCGAGGGCGGCCGGATGTCGGTGAGTATTGATCGAACTGGCGAGACTACAACAGCGTAGATTAACTATAGATTATCTATTGGCCGCTGTCTGGAATACTATATTTAATACATCCCCTACTCAGCTCATATTTGCGTAATGGTATTATCTCGAATTCACACCACCGCTAGCTAACAGTCTTCCAGCCATCAAACAGCCGAATGCGCTACCACGTCTGCTACCCCGGTGGAGAGCCGGTTACATGCGTACATAGGGGAACCGGGGATACCGCCGGAGAAGACAGCGAAATGTGTCTACACTATCGGTAAGGCCTGTATGGCGAGTATACTAATATGCCCCACTATCACTGCTGGACAAGGTTCTCAACTTACCAAACATTTCGGTCCCCAGTGAAGGTTGCCCCGTCTTAATTCAAGTTTTCTTTCAAAATCAATCTCATTACTTAAGAATTCCGTGTTTTAGAGTGATTGTAGGTCACTAATCACCGAGAAGCTAGATTGTGCGAAGGATGAACTACGTCGTTACTCGTTTCATTTCCTATCAATCTCTTCATCCTCTATCACTCTCTTCATTTCTTGTCACTCGATAACTCGACTGCTAGGCCGTAAGCTACATGATATAACAAGGACGAGCTCTAGAGGGGTCTCTCGGAGCCACCCCTAGACGAAATCTCACCCTTTACATCCGCATCTTTCAACCCTCTCAGGCACTCACTATTCGCTACTCCGATAACCACTCGATCGGCCTCCGATGAGAATTCCGAACTCATTGGATCTCAGGCATAGGGCCTACCTTTGATAAATCAAGATACATAGTCAGCATCACTAGGATGGGCACGCAGATGTATATGGAGTGTTCAGAACGCGCGCATCAACAGTCGATCGCCACTAACCATCCGGAAACTCCCCGGACGCTACCGTGCGAGTAAAGATAACGTAAGTTTTGAAGCCGAATTGTTACTCTACTTGGCGCTTGACTACGTTGTCCTAAAGGACTAAGACACCGTCCTACTGCTAGCAACCTCCCGAGATCCAAACCACACCCGACAAGGCAGCGACAATCCGTCACCAACAAATCAGGCTCCACTGCTCCAACCTAGGCCAAAATTTGTCTAACATGGAACCAAATGGTTCATAGCAGTGTCCTCTCGTCAGGATGTCAAATAAGGGAAGTACAGAAGACATTTAGATGATGGATACAAATGACTGGTGGAGATGTGCGTCTGGTTTGACACTCGCTCAGCTCCCAACTAATGTACAGATAGATGCAACCTGATAAGTGTTGCGGGTGCATATTACCTCATTTTTTCCCAGTACACTCAGTATCCATGCATTGACGTGGCAGGCACTGAATTTGTTCCTCAATGAGACGTGATAATTTTTCTAGGTCAAACGCTGCATCACACTCTGATACCTCAAATTTTTCTGGTTATACACCTCTTGGAGTGTTTCAACGTTACAGCAGTTCTTACCCATACTAGAGAAAGGACTTGTTTGGGAATGCAGAGCTCATTCTGTACGTTAGTCTCAGGCAACTGACTACATTACTATATATATATCACAAACACTGTACTGGCAACTGCAGTTGGGGACGGTTACGGCTGCTGATAACGAAATATATTTGGGACAGCCGCTGATGACAACTTTGGCAAGATGGGACAAGGGTACCTTATATGTATAGAATTGATAAGAGACGAGGTAGCGATAGCGGGGTCCTAGGAGCACTATGGTAAGCGGCAGTGTAGGGATGCCCTGCAGTAGCAGCAGCCCGAAGTAATGTTGATCCTCTGCTTCTGTAGGACAAAAACTTAAAACCACTGCCGTGCTGACACTCTGATGTATGGGACAGCTACTTCTGACGCTGACCAAATTAAAATAATTAACTGGTGGACACCCGTTGCTGACAGCTGACGTCCCAACCACAGTCGCCAGTACAGTATTCAGACTGATTGGGACCATATCTGTTACCTGGAGTTGATTGATGGCGCCGTCAGTAGTTTTGTTATCAGGATTCATAATATATAAGTCAAAGTGTGATGTCGGAACTATAGTACTATTCTAAATTTTCATCGGAGAGTGTCCTAGAATGCAAGTAGATCTTGGGTCTTGGGTCACTGATTTTCCTTAAAGATGGTGTCTAGCTTATCTTGACAAGGTTTGTCGCTTGAAGTATTGATGGCGGTCAAATGTATCCGTGTTCTAGATGCTTTGCAACCGTTCTGACATTTCATCTTCCCCAACATCCAAGCAGCAAACCCTCCATAGAACATAAAAGTTCCGTGAAGCTCTACTTTCATTCCTATAACCTATCTAGAAGTAGTACAGAAATGATTGTCTTTGGAGTATTCAAAAGTTCAAGCATAACTTGAGCCAGTACGTGAATGATATGAAGTGGCACATCTAACATAAGCGACATGGAAGTCGGTTACGAAGGGAAGTCGGACGCAATTTGGAGGGCAGTGCGCCGAAAAAGCAACATCAATATCTTGATCTCACTTGATCATCAAGACTTCGCAGCACCTATAACTTTAATGCAACCATATGTCAGTTCGTTGCAGCGGTTGTAGGTCTTTGTTAAGCGACAAATGAAGTCTGCTGAGCCTAGAAGTTTTAGCATGGTAACCAATGTCTAATAAGGGTGGTATTTGCGGTTTCTGGAGACTATATCGGAGGGAGTGTCTGCCGGTACCCAAGAATATACAAATGTCGGGAGAACCAATGGAAGTATTCAAGATTGCATTAAATCAAAGCTGCAGTAATACAGCTCATCAGTATTGACCATGTAATCTGCGGCTTCCCAGAGGTTAGCATGAACCACGGGATAGTAATGGGACGGTTTTTAGGGATGGTCAGGCCGTCCTGCGACGGGATTTGGGATGACCAAAAAGAAATATCCCGGGTGGATTTTTTTGTTTTGTTTTAATCATACTGTATTCACTCTACTTAGAGTATGACAGCCCCATAATCCCCCTCGCCTCCGGGCTGGCTGGCTAGATGGCGGAGCTCTACTCTTGCTACCCGTCGTCCCCTTCTGACAATAGGAAGAAAGAATGAAAGACAGCATCTGAAGAACGGTCAAGTAGAATACACAGGAAAAGTGATGAAATCAGGGAGAGCTTGTCGGCTCTTATCCCTCCACCTGTTGCCCGCCGGCACTTACTCCTCCATCCATTTTGGGCGGGAACTTCCTGACATCAGTGGCCACCAGGAAGTCCATCACCACTTTATCACACTTCTCCATGCAGAGCAGCTCAGAAACTTGCACATGTCGGCATCGGCCTGCTCTCCACCCAGTCGCTTTTCCCACCTCGTTCCAGAGGAATTTCTGCCGATCTTTCCATTGGCTGCAGTGGTGGAACAGATGGTGCTGGGTCTGGGCCACAATCCTGCCTCCGCCACAGAACTACAAACATATGTCGTCGTCTTGGTGTCCGAACCATTTTAGGTACGTGCCCACTGGTGCATCTCCGGAGTTCAGTGGGTTGAAACTGGTCGCCAGAAGCCTCACACTGTTTATCAGGATGGGTCTCTTGTTCCCAGCTTTGCCTTTCAGCCGGTAGCTTTGATGCTTGCATGATTTTTCGGCTTCCCACTCAGCTGTTGTGTCCGCTTTCGCCTCTGAGATTCGTCTGGTCTTGTTCGCCCACCAATATGTATGCTCGCACTCGTAATGTGCCTGCTCTGTGGCCATCTGTCACTAGATCTGCTTCCTCATTTCCGGGGATGCCAGTGTGTTCTGTGACACATTCAATTGCTGTCTCTATGCCGGCTTCGCGGAGATTCGTTTCGCAATGGGTAATTCAGCTGGCAGGTTGCTGCCCTGGCCCAAGTTCCAGTAGTTCCGTTATTTGAATGGCCGCTGGTGAGTCACTGTAGACGGATACCATCATCACTTCGTGTGTTTGCAGTGTGTCCAGTCTCTTTAGTGACTCCAGGAGTGCGTGTCCGATGGGCCACAGTTGCGGATCTTAGACCTCCATTTGTCTGGTGCCGACGTGGCTGCAGAAAGCTCTCCAACTGTCTGCCTGGTTGCAAACAGCAGCAGCTCCTACCCTGCCGTCATCGGATCACGATCTGTTTGTCCACCTCATCGAGACCCCCGCACCCACTTTGGCCTCCATCTCTCCTGCGCAGCATATCGCCTATCTTTGTGCCGCAGTGCCATTGCTCAATATGAATGTCTTGACTGCCAGTTCTTCGTCCGGGTGGGCACAGCGCAGTGATTCTGCCCCTCGGCCTCGTTCGTGGTCTTTTTTGATAAGGCTGCATATCGGTGCGCCAGACACGGGTTGGTTGAATGTTTTGTTTAGCTTTGAGCTCTTGCATGCACTTGTGAACCTCGCCAGCGAACTGTCGCTACTTACTGTCGATGGTGTCACAGGTGGGGTCGGGCCTACATGATATTGGAAACTATAATGTAATATTGAAGATGAAGCAAAAAGGCGCTGGAAGTTCGTATCGAGGAACCAAGACACTACAAGAGTTGAAACTGTTTCAAAGTTGTGGCTCGCTTTGGTTTACAAGAGAAGAAGTAAAGAGTGAAGAAAAGGAAATCATCCAACACCAACAACATCTGATTATATAGAGATTGTCTGCCACCCTCGAATGACCTTTGATGCTCCAATGTACCATCCGAATCTCATTCCATTATGATATACACCACCAACAGAACTCGTCTCATGATAACCATGCGACAATATCCAACTTCCCAACACATCAAACCAAGTCCTTAATGTAAAGAATTATATGACCACCACTACGCTATATTCCCACTCACTTCCCCTCTCCCAATGTTTCCGTCTTTCTGTAACCCCAATTCCGTCCACACCTGCGTCATGTTCTTGGCAATCATTCCCAATTATCCCTGTATCAGTCTCAACACTGATAGTATCCTCCTCCTAGGTTCAAGGTTCCCCAAGAACACACTCCAGCAGTTCCAACGTCCCAGGATATCAATGATCAAACTCATCAACAGCCTGTACCCCATCGACGAATATTGCTGGTTCCCGAATATGAAGGTCATTGCCCACTCATCGGACATGATACTGTGTCAGACTCTTATACATACGACTATCCACAAAGCTACACACTTGATATTCCTCTTTGCAATCAACATCAACAGGGGGTTGAGGTGGAACTGCTTGTCCTTCCAGAAAATGTGCCACTACTGGTTCTAACTGTGAAACTGGTTGGACTCCATGAATTTGAATGGCAGCCGGAAGGACTAACTCATATGAACCCTGGGAAACCATGGGAAGAACGGCAAAACGTCCAAGTCGATTCCAATCCAGCTTCAAGGTTGGTGGTGTGGTTTGTATATAGCGACAATCAAGGGAAACCTGAGACTCTACTATAATCCCCTGGATTGTAACGGTTCCCGGCCCATACATGCCGCCCCCCCAACCACCTCACCACACGTCCAATAATGCTCATCAGAGGCTGTCCTTTTTATCAAGTCTTCTTTATTAGCAAATAAAACTTTCAGTGAAAGTGAATTGTAAATTATATGCAATGTGACTTTGTAAGTCTTACTGCACCACCAACATTCGCTCATGAACTGGCAACCCGCCCCTTCCCTATGCACCACCACTAGTGTTAGCAACGGTTCCGGGTTACCCGGCTTCCGTCCGGGTTGGAACCGACCCGAAGGCCCTGGTCCGGGTCAGGAACCGCCAATTAACCCGACCCGCTCTGTCTTGGCGGGTTTGTTACCTGGAACGGACATAAACCCGTGGTTTTTTGGCCAGGCTGAACCCGGACCGCGGTTCCATATTCCGGTCCCGGCCACTTTCGCTCCAATTAAGTATTTGAGTTGTGATTGTATCACGATATGATCAGTATCCAGATTGTGCAGGTTTAACCGCTCTTTCACCTCCCGCTGTCAGGTTTGCGATTGGACCAATATTCATCGAATTGCTGTGAAATAACGTCACTTTTCGGGCGAAATTTGCGGGTGTTCGATAGCGCCTCGACAAATATTGGTCCGACCGCAAATCTGAGAGCGGGAGGTAAAAGAGGGGCTGAAACTACACAATTTACCTACTGATCATGTCACGATACGATCAGAACTCAAATACTTAATTGGAGCGAAAATTGTGGACTTGTAATGCCGGGTTTTTGGTGGTAAAACCGGCCAAATGGCAACGGTCCGGGTTTTCGTGTGGTAAGACCCGTTGCAACGGTTCTGTTCCAGGTCGGCACCGGACCCGGAACCGACCCGGCGATTAGGAACCGTTGCTAACACTAACCACCACTCACCTTTCTCCTTCACAGGTGATCGAATTCCACAAAACAATGCCTTTGATTATGGAGACACCACAGTTACTTGCATTTTGATCATGCTTAGCAAAGTTTCGGTGGAGATTTGGTATTTCTGGCTGGGCTTTCCTGCTGGCAAAGCCACCATCCCAGCTACTTTCCCTTCTCAAGGTGTACTGAAAATTGCCCATGACTCCAGCTCTGGCGGAGGGGTAAAGATATGCCCACATTGATATTTTACAAAGTGGGTTTTATCCTTGTTCACTATGAGAGCTGTGCAATGGGTATTGGTATCCCCCCTCTGAGCCTCAACTCTTAGGTACATTGCAGATGGAATTCCTTGTGTGTAATGATATTGGGACTTCAGAGCATGTCCTTAGCACTAAGCTTGAAGGATATTTTGGGGTGTTATGGGCAAGGTTGTCCATCTGGGCTGCACAGTGACATTTTGGAGTTTTTGGGGAGCTGATCATGTTACAACCCTCCCAACAAAAACTGCACTTTTTATCCGCATCCCATTCCTATACAGTCCAGCTTCCTCAGGCTGGAATGCTGTACATGTTTGGCGATCAATTCCCAATCTGCTGAATATTTACCTCAAGAAAGTCGAGCTAAACTGAGGGGATTGATATGTGTTACGGGTCTTGAAGTCCAAGAGAATGAGAAAATATCATCAACAACCCTAGTTTCCGTGTGAAACACTCAGGTGTTCAGGACGGCTCTGACGGCTCTGTCGGACTGACATACCCTCTGACGAAGAATCACACCCGACCCGTTGCTTGGGCGACAGGTCGCATTGCACACCTCCCTAGCGGCGGCTATTATACCATGCCGCGTATTCTTGCAACGCGTCGGGTTGAATATTACGCTCGCCGCTCCGGCGTCAGGCTGCCTTTACGTTGAGTCCGGAAAGTGGTGACGTGAACGCACCATCAGAACGCCATGTATGTTACACTCTTCGCAGGGGTTGCAGTTATGCAGTAGCCGTATAAACAACACCTGGCGATGTTTATGCCTTTCTTCGGCCGCTTGCCACATGCTGCACTCTCATTTATGTTTAGCATTGAGATTTTGTGACATATTGAAAATACAGTCTTCGCTTAGGACACATCGCTTTCCGTTGCATTTGCCTAGCCATTGTCGTATTTTACACGTCTGAAATATACAGTCCAATCTTCACACTCTCTAGTACTATGCCCTTGGGCCCCAACATTCTGCTTTGATCCATCATTGGCTTGCGATGCATCTTCCTCCTCATCCGCATTCCCATCATCGCCATCCTCGCCCTCATACCCGCCGACATCATGGGTTCGCAGGTCCAACCTCTCGAGTTCAGTCGTGGCCCGTCATCGCCCGCTGGAGGTGGGAATAGGATTGCTTTCGCTACGTTGATCTGCGAAAGACCCGCTGCCCGCTGGCATCCCGGAATACAGTTCCTCATCGGTGCAAATGTGTTCTGTCGGGATGGTTGGGTCAGTGCTTCCAATCTCAGCTTCCTCAAGCGCGACGACGGAGGTCAAATAGTCAAGACGAATAGCATTGTCAACATGCGCTGCTTCCACTCCGATCCCCACTGCAGGTGTTGGGTTCTCCGCCTGCTGGATCTGATCCTTGACTGTGTCAAGAGTGTTGTTAAACACCCTCTGCTGGTGGCTCTCCAGTAGTGTGTTCCAGCTATTCATTAAGACTGTATACGTGTCTGCAACGCCAGGCAAAGTTAACAACTTGCGACGCAATGCAGCGCAGCAGGATGTGATGTTACCACCGTCATTCTTGCCGTTGAAGTAGTACGAGTGATCAGGTCTGTCTGCTTTCATCTTGGACTTGGAAGCTTTCGGATGAACACCTTTGTTCTTTTGCCACTGCCGGAGAGCATGCCGCAACGCGGTGCAGGTAAATATGATCAGTCGTGAGGGAAAATGACCATCCGTGTCGTCAATCATGTAATTATAAAATCCATCAGCATACTTACCGTGGTTATTCGGCTGATGATAAAATCTGATGTTGATAACCTGCGAGATTGTTTCCGCCAAGAAGTAAAGTGGATGCTAGCCATTCGTTATCAGCTTGCGACTCTCTCTGCGTTGGATTTGGACCACTTACACCACCTTCCACACACTCTGCGATAGGAAAAAGATACTGATTGTCTGCCAGAAGGGAATCAAAGAATTCCAAATGCTCTGCAGCGGATTGAATCCGGTGGAGATCATAAAGCTCTGCTATGTTATCCCTTGCTGATTGAATAAAATGGGATTTAACCTTATCGAGGTGTGCTCAAACCTGATACCAGTTTTAGCATGTAATATCCAATGTGTGCCGTTGATTCCGCATACCTCTTTCAAGATCCCCTCTGTGCGTGCCTCGAATGCTATGGACCAAATGTTATTTCGCTGCATAGCTGTGTTCCAGTACGTCTCTATTATCTGCCAGTGTGGGCCTTCAGCTAATGCTTTTGAAAGGCATCGCGTTGCCTAACTTACTGTCTTCAAGTCGCTTGCACTCATAAACGGCCATCCGTTCCACATGAAGAGCTCCAGGAGTCTACCCGTTTCAAACCCAAGATGGGTCATTTCTGAGTTCCTGAATCGATGGATGATGCGACTGCTGGGGACCACTGATCCGAGGTGTTGACACCGCCTGATGTTGCAATGGCCACTGCTGTTGTCTCTGATTCTTTTCAGTAGCTCGTGTTCGGAGTGGATATGTAATGATTGCGCAGGCGTCTGGATTAGGGATGGGGGTAGGCAGGTTTTCGATACCTCTGAGAGGCGTGTGAGTGATAACAATGCCGGATGTGGGGCTGGATACAACGCGACGCGTTGAGGTTCCTCTGGGTGCTGCTGTGTAACAACTGCTTGTACCCGGCCTGGCGGTTGGAGTATATATTGATCGTTGCTGTGTAGCGGATGTTGTAGAATTCACGCGTTGATTGATATCTGCAATGTGAGAATTGTTCAGCGAAGAAGAGGGGGTGGAGTTGTAACCTTGGATTGCAGAGGGTACAGAACTCCCTCATTGACAGGAATCCCTCTTGCCAACCGGTACAGAAACGCGTCTGATAGCAAGAGGAAGTTCAGAATTCTCCGAAGACTGACACCTTTGTTGATTCTGACATTTGGCAAGACTTCTGACATTTGGTACGAACGGCATCGTTTCACCATGAAGGCTTGGGGAATGCAAAGTCCAACCTCGATGTTTGACGTTAAGAACTTAGAGACAATTGGCTGTGCATGAATATGGAACGGAAGGTGAGGTAGACTCCTATTTGAGTGACCTTGGAGGGTTTCGAGAAAAAAAGGATGCCCAGTGTGGACCGCGCTAGACTCTAAATGCTCACAATACTCGGTGACGAGATCCCTTGAAACGCATTCAATTATGGGGTTCACTGCAATCAGATTAAACTGACCAATGATATTCACTGTTACAGCAACATCTGAAGGTCTATGTGCACCGCTTGAAGAGTGTTTATGCCATCTTGGCGCGATTATCATTGTATTGGACTCGTTCTTGGCACAATACTTCGAACCATCGATTGTATATATCTTCAGCTTACCGGTGGAAATCCCCCTTTGGCACAGCTATAACCATCGCAAAGCGAACAATGACATATTCTCTATTCTATGACATCAGTTGTGTGTGCTTTTTCCACTGCCAGGCGTTGGTAGCCGTGTTGGATGGTTGCACAGTTGGGACATCATGAGAACTACTCAGTTTGCTCTGAGATACACGAGGTCTGACCGGTAAAAATGATGTATGTTGCAACAACAACGCCCGATGTGGTAAACTGTCCTCTCCCCTAGTACTAGGTCTCGTCTCGAGGCTTGTCGTTCATGAGGTGCCTGGTAGTTCTGCAAGATGATTGCTGGGCCGTTTTGTGTCCATAATCCAACAAAATGTACAAGTTGACCCTTGAACCAAGACATCGCCAGAACTTGAGGATATATATCCCTGTTTCCTGCCTACACCTCCTTGCTCTTTTCCTCTTGTATTATACACACTGACAGCATCCTGAGCTCGACATCACATGACTTGCACAAAGCAATGCCTCTCGTTCCAAAACACACCCGATAACCTCCACAACTTTGTACTTTCCCTCAGGGCTTCCTTCCGCTACAACTGTATCATAATGCTAACGTTTTGGATGTAGATTCATTTTCAACTCACAGCGATGGCACCAAAGGGCAGCAGGAATAGAAAGGGGAAAGGTATGGCAAAGATGGCGACATTGGTTAGAAATCGACACCTGTTGTTGGATCACGACCGGATGACGGGATTCATCTTCTATCACCTCCATGGATTGATACTGATATACAATGTTTGCGGCGTCAAGGATGAAAGGGCATGGGACCTCTAATATGATATTATCATTCTTGATTCAGTCACGACTCGCCACTTTTCCCAATTCCTGTTCATTCGGCCGCAGCGCAGCAGCAGGAGTTCGCCTTTTCGGGAGTGGTGGGCCGCCTTCCGCTGATATATGGGGCAAATGTTTGACAAAATCTGCGACCAAATGAACATTTGGAGGCGGCACAATCCCCGTGCCTTCTGGGATCAAGTTGATCGCTCCGATCCACAGACCACCGGCTTCGGGACAGTTAAACGCACCACTGAACGTTCCTCTTGGTACAGCAGCGATGATCTCAGGAACAAGATTAAGCCACCAAGCTCTCGGCAGTACATACCAGGCGACCTCCTGACCATTAGACCACTGAATTGGGTTCAGATAATGGACAAGGATGATGTTGATGACAAGTGGGCGGATACCGCTGCGCCGAGCGGTGGATGCAGCCGTCCTGGCGATGGCAATGACAATGTCGACGGCGAGAGTGAGGGGGACATGCAGCGGGGTGAGACAGGGACCTGGAAAATGAATGGAACAAATGATTGGAATGGGAAAGGGAAGGCGACTTTGAGCGGGGAGGTGAAAGGGAAGGGGCAGGGGAAGGGAAACGGTAAATGGAAAGGTACAATTAAACACACCCCAGGAGGAGATGATATCTCTCGTGCTGTTGCTTTGCAGTTGCGGAAGGAAATGCCAGAGGTGGACATGGACACAGGGGGTTAACGAGAGCGGGTATATTTAGAGGCGGAAGCATCGCCCGCCATGTCAATTTCCTCAGATGATGAGACCCACTCTACCGAGTCGGACAGCGAATATAAGTAAGAACTTCATCAGGATAGGTGCATGGAGGATGATGAGGACGCACCGGACGGTGTTGACCTCGATGGCGATGTGGATATGGAATGGGACTGTGAACATGAGGAACATGAAGAGGAGGAAGATGAGAAGAAGGAGGAGGTGGTGGTGGATGAGAATCAGGAGGAGGATGAGAATAATGGCAAAGAATCTCGGACGATTGGCCAGGGAGAGATGGTAAATTCATCGGATGACAATGCTGATACCATGGTAGACAATGAGCCAACCGTGCTACCTGAGTAAGGCCAGGAGATGCGTGAGCATACCCCACGGCCACAACCTCCGGCGCCTGCCCCACGGCCACAAACCCCGGATCCTCCCCCACAAACACGAACTCCGGAGCCTCATACCCTCAGCGGGCTGGAGTTTCTGGGGCTGTTGATGCCGCAACATCCGCGCCCAGCGGCGTTAACTCTGGGAGAAGCTGAGGCTGCCGGAAACACCTCTGATGTCGATGTGGAGCATCCGCTACTTAGTGAATCGGCTGGTGGCGACGGTCTCCCCGATAGCCCTCCCCCGGCTGTACCTCTCCCGGATGTCCCTCCCACGGATGTCTCTCTCCCCAATGTCACTCTCCCCGATGTCCCTCTCGCTGATGTCCCTCTCCCCGAGGCGCGCCCAGATGGCTCAGTAGGCGAGGAGTGAACCAGTCCTCGCGTTGCAGAGGTGCCGAGCTTTTGAGTTAGAGTCGGGTTCTTGCCTTGTAAGTTTCCTTTGCTGTAATTGATTCATCTCAGGCACAGATTAAGGCACGCGTGGAGGAGTTTTGTTCGTTTGGGTTACGGTCGCGGGGCTGTTCGTTTCCTTTGTGCTAATCTACGTATCCCAGGCATTGATTATTACACGCGTTGCGAGGTTTGTTGATCGCTCAGGGTGTATTTTTCTTTTATTTATAGTAGTATGGGACATTGCGCATGCAGTGTCTTTGCAGCTCCTGGTGAGATGGAATTGATGCTCAATAAATCTCTCAAGTATTGTGAGCATATACCCACACCAAACTGCTCAGGCCCAGCAACAACTTTCGTCCCTGTCTACAGTGAATACTTCACTCCTCCCATATCGTCGACAATGCCAGAGAGGACCACATTCCATTGCCCCAAATTTTTATGCCGAAAGAAGTTCACCTCAGACAGCTGGCTACTTAAACATATCAAATTACACCATCCTGAACACGTTCAAGGTGCAAAGAATATCACTGTTCGCAGCGCGCCCCAACAGGTTGAACCCGCTCAGCTAGTGTTAGCAACGGTTCCGGACCGTCACTTGAGGTCCGGGTCCGGGTCCAAAACGAATCATTGCCAAATTGGCGCTCCGGGTCGTCAATCAACCTGAACTGCCTACCGGGGTACGGTTCAATGGTAAACTCCCAACCTGTCTGAATTGGGCGGGTTGTCAGCGGGTCGCCAAGCGGGTCCATCTATAGATTCATATAAGGCTCTTGAATTTGCAGCGTGTTAATAGTATCTTATCGAAATCGCATTTACAGCAACCAACAATGTGCTTTTGCTTGTTGAGCAGTTTGCAATGTCGATTAATTTGGTAGCTGTGTTTCACCTTCGATATATATTATTTTTGCCTAGCAAGGCGGTCAATAATATGGTTATGCACGCGAAGATCCGCGCGACGCCTTGATTAGGAAATATGAAAGTCCTAAAACTGTTGAAGCTCCGTTGACGCCGATTTTCAGGATGCCACAGGGAGCATGTCGCTGTTGTTTTTGTGAGTAAAGGCTGACAATATGTGATAGATGGATGTCCGCAACCAATCGGAACATAACTTACTCAAGATGCAAAGCTAAAAATTGTTGACGCTCCGGTGATGATCATGGTAAGAATGGGGCAGTGACCCTGTTGCTATCCTTTTTGCCAATAAATGTGGCCAATATGTCCGTTATGCATAACAACGACCAAGTCACTGGTGAATTACCGTACTTACAAGACCACAAATTGTTGACACCCCGTTGACGCTGATGCTAAGGATGGGGCGGTGACCGTCTTGCTATTCTTTTTGCCAATAAAAACGCCCAATACGTCCGTTATGCGTAACAACGTCCAAGTCACTGGTGAATTACCGTACTCACAAGACCACCAATCTTTGACGCTCCGTTGACGCTCATGCTAAAAATGGGGCGGTGACCGTGTTGCTATCCCCTTTGCCAATAGAAGCGGCCAATACGGCCGTTATGCATAACAATGACCAAGTCCTTGATGAATTACCGTACTTAAAAGACCACAAATCGTTGACGCTCAGTTGACCTTTATGCTAAGAATGGGGCGGTGACCGTGTTGCTATCCCATTTGCAAATAAAAGCTGCCAATATGTCCTTTATGCATAACAGTGACCAAGGCTCTGGTGAATTACCGTACTTCCAAGACCACAAATTGTTGACGCTCCGTTGCCGCTCATTTTAACGTATTGTCCATTCAACATCTGCTGCCGTCGATAATTGTATTCATCCTGATTTGACTATATCGACTGTCTTTCTGCATGATTGAGAGCCGGCCCTGTGGCAGAGCCGAGCGGCGTAATCATGTTGCACTGTTCACTCTCACACGACTAAAATTGATGTATCATTCCAAAAGATTCATGCCAAAGGATTCATTGCGCCTGCTATTCATCTATTTATGAACCGATATTAACAAGCTACTTCTTACCATTCGCCCATAATGGATCTCTAACTGACACTCTCGGTCAAGCTACATAAAGCTGGTGAAACATTGACGCATCCTGCCCTACTTTTTTTTTCCTCCTGTATTTCTCCGCGTTTCAACTGCATTGACCGTCACCAACACCTTTTGAGCGTGTCGCTTTGACTTCCGGGTCGGCCGAACAAATCCGGGCACATTTGGCGCAGCGCTCACATTCTGCTGCTCTGTGCATTCCGGATCCTCGATGCCATGGTTGTGCTCTATATCGGATTCATCGTCCGCTGCACAATCCTCTTCACTGGCTTTTGATTATCCAAGTCGCCATTCCAGTTAAGCCAATCATCGGTATCCGAAATGCTTTAAGGTGTGCTATCATCGTCGTTTTCGACTGGATGACGGTTGATTCTCCGGATTCGGCGGTCATTTAAGATTTCAGTTCTTCCTCCAGGGAGGTCCTTTGCAGACAAAGCTGCTGCCAAAGGTGATCTTTCTGACAATTTAAACGCAGCGGCACCATGAGGTTGAAAGAGTGACCAGGATGCTTTGACGATCTCTTCCATGTCCCAAATGTATCCCACCGCGGACATCTGCTTGTTTTGAGCGCGAGATTCTTTCTGGGTAGCTCGTAGGTTTTGGCTGCCCTGCCACATCTCCAAACAGTTGTGAACCTTGGCCATTCTGTGCAATTTCCTTTCCGCCGCCTCTTTCTTGATTTCCGAGTCGTTTTCTGTGTTCGTGGTATCTAATTCTGAATCAGTGCCTGCCAAAATCCCATTATTGGCTCGAGCAAAATCCCTTATGAGGACTTTTTCGCGAAGGGTCTCGCCTGTGGTTTTTGACTGCCTCCAGCCGATAAGATCTCGGCCAAGGGAAAAACTGGCCTCCACTCCAACACCATGTGGTATGATAGAGAATATGTCGCGTCCCAGATTGGAGATATCGGCATACTTTGAGTGCGTTTCCTCCTGTTGGCGCTACCTATCGGTTATGTCCGGTATCCAAAATGTACTGCTAATCTCCATTGGGTCCGAGTGTTAATCATTGAGATTTGAATTGATTTGTCCCCAGTTCTTTGGTGCTCCAGGAGGCGAATTCAAATAGAGCCTGGCGGCAGTCAATAAGCGGGCTGCGCGATCACTTCCTGCGGGTGTCGTCTCAGCCACATTGTTAGGCGTTAAGTGTTCCTCATCATCGCTGGACAACTCATATGGATCAAAGGATGATTGATAGGACCCTGAAGCCGTGGCAGAGGGGACGAGATTGCTGCATGGTATGGTTTCGAGTTTATTGACCGGCACACGTCGATGTTTGGCGCAGTATTCATTCACGACATACTTCAGATAGGCCTCTTGGTATTGTGTAGTGTAGGATGTCTCGTCCTCAGGATTGATATCCATTCCCTTGTCCCACTTTCTAAATGATTGCAACTTCCTGAAAGGATCAAGGATGTGTGCGAAAATAAGAAGCATGCCCGTCGTTGGTGTCACTTCGGCGTAGTATTTGGAATGATTCTGTCGAGCTAACATCACAGCGAAGAACAAGTCTTCTTTCCATTGAGTCTTCTTCTTGGCCAAAGCTCGTATCACGCCATCCATGTGATCGAACATTTCATTGTATACTGTGATAATGTGATGCAATGTGACTGTATGCCTCTTCGACATCCAAAGGGTCCAATACCGAAATGGCCTCAATCCTTCCATGACATACTTGACTATCGTCCATTCATCCTAAGTTGTGAATAGCGGCCGGTATTCGCTGTATTTTGGGTTTTGAAGCCACTCGCGTGTAAATTCCTGTAAACGATGGGCGGGCTTGAGCAACGCCAGTGTAGAGTTCCAACGTGTCTTCACATCCATAATCGGAAGTACTGCAATGCGGACTTTGGCTTTTTGACAGTCAATGAACTCGTTCCGACGACCAGGTGTTAGCGTAATCAATACAGCAAGCATTCTCTGCTATATGAAGGTCAGCTTCAGGACTTTCAAAATATCATGAAATACGTACTTTTTCAATTATCTTTGCTAAACCTGGTCTCATGGCCCACACCTTGTTGATTCTTGCATTGCCCTCTTTTCGAAGTCTTTGACACTTCCCAATGTCTATGCTTTCATTCTCTCCAAATTGCTGATCGCGCTCATTGGCTTCCCAAGACTTGGTGTGGCCTTTTACCCCGAGACTGCTCATGAATGCACCTAAAGCAAGTAGTATGACGTGCGCCATGCATGTTATGTGGTTCCTCAACGCTGGCCACTCGATTCCAGAGGCCTGAAGTGTTGATTGCAGCTCGTGTGTCATCGAGTAATTTGAGGAAGCATTATCAGTTGAAATACCAAGCAAAGGGCCGTCAGCAAGCTCAAAACGATCCAGCACGTCCTTCAAATGAACGGCTAGCCTTGCTCCAGTATGTTGGCCCTTGACCTATCATCCTGAATTAGCTTTCGAAACGGGAACACAACAGGCGATCAACCTCATCGAAAGCGAGTTGAATTCACGCAATGCCAGTTTTCGATCCATATAGTAAGCAATGACTGACGTTATGGCCAATTTGTTTGTTGATGTCCATCCGTCCAAAGCTAGACTAACTTCATTACGTAACGGCAACTTCTTCATAATTTGATCCTCAGTCAGTGCTCATTCCCTCCGGCAAATGTTACCAAGGGTTGTAGCAGACAGCAGCACTAGGTTGTCACGTAGTGCCTTATATGACCGTCGTAGTTCAAGATTTGATCTTGCATTCTATGGAATAGCTGCCGAAACAAATCCCAACATGAGGTATCGTTTCCACGTGTCTTGGTGAAATTCGGAAGTTTCAAAGTCCTTAGCTGCCAGTTTGGAACGTCTTGTCTGTCATTCCAGTCAATATGGAACTCTCAGCGAACTTACTATTGAGATTCCTCAACTTCCTTGCCTCCTCGGGATGGCCAAAGCTGTTTCATCGACCGTTGAACTAGTGAATTCAGTGATCTCTGAATCTGTTAATTCGTTCAACTTTGTGATGTGAGCTTTTGCCAGCAAGTGTTTCCCCATTGAGCTGGTCCCATGTTCTGATGGATGGCGAAGAACTTGATGACAAACGATACATATGATGCCAGGGCTGCGGTTCTCCGCCATTCCACAGTGTTAATAGAATCAACACGAAGGTGCATGTCTAGAATTATTCCAGGCAATAGGCCGCTTCGAGCCTATATTCATCGAAGCCCACCACGCATCGAAGATGATTTGCAAAGTAAGGTCCCTCAAATCACGAATAATGACACATTCGTTTTTGGAAGAGATCATAACCTCGAGCAAAGAGGTGTTCAAAGATTGTTAATTCGACATGGTGGTAAAAATTACAATGCTGTGTAATCCGACTCAAAAGACTGACGAAAGTAACGTTATAGTATAGCAAACTGCGGGTTCTTAAACACTGACTACATCTACAAGCAAAAAAATCAGATCTGTAAGACATTGCATGCATATTTGTGAAGTTGTATACAAGGACAGATTGCAAAGACTGACTGGGTAAAACTTGATTTATGAACAGCACAATACAGTACATTGTTGTATAGCGTTCTGAGCCTCCACAAACATTGTTGATGCTCTGTGGGTGCTCAATTGTAGGAGGCGGATGCGATATCATCACTAGCATTTTTGCCATTACAGGCTGCCATAAGTTCATTGTGGGTTATCTGCGTTCAATCGCCGGAGGATTATCCAAGATGCAAGATCAGAAATTGTTGAAACTCCGTTGACGCTCATTTTGGCACATGGTTACGATCTTGTCGAAGCTGTTTTGACTAGTAGGGCGGCCAATAGTTCAATTATTGATCAAGTATGTTGTACTGGTCGTTGATTTTCCAAGATGCAAGACCTAAAATCGTTGAGACTCTGTTCACCCTCATTTGTAGAGCATTGTGAAGATGTTGTTGAAAGCATTTGAGCCTAGAAAGGCGGTCGCTAGTTCGATTATGGCTTAATCACGCCGCACAGGCTTTGAATTTTCCAGGATGCAAGGCCAAAAGTCGTTGACGCTCCGTTGACGCTCATTTTTAGGACATAGTATCGACGTTGTCTCAACCATTTTCGCCTAGAAAGGCGGTCGATAGTTCGATTATGGCTTAAAGTCGCAGCGCAGCCCTTGCATTTGCTATGATGGAAAGCCAAAAATTGTTGACGCTCCGTTGACGCTCATTTTTAGGATATAGGAGCGACGTTGGCTCAACCATTTTCGCCTAGAAAGGCGGCCGTTAGTTCGATTATGCCTTAACGTCGCAGCGCAGCCCTTGCATTTGCTATGATGGAAAGCCAAAAATCATTAACGCTCTGTTGACGCTCATTTTTAGGACATAGTAGAGATGTTGTCACAGCAATTTTCTCCAAAAAAGACGGCCGAGAGTATGAATATGGCTTAATCTCGCTGCTCAGCCAATTGATTTTCCAAGATGCATGGCCAAAAGTTGTTGACGCTCCATTGACGCTCATTTTTAGGACATAGAAGCAATGTTGTCGCAGCAAGTTTAGCCTAGAAAGGCGGCCGATAGTGCGATTATGCATTGATGTTTCCTCACAGCCCTGGCATTTTCTATGATGCAGAGCCAAAAATCGTTGACGCTCCGTTGACGCACAGTGTTAGGACACTGAAGCAATGTTGTCGCAGCACGTTTTGCCTAGAAAGGCAGCCGATAGTGCGATTATGCATTGATGTTGCTGCACAGCCCTTGGATTTTCTATGATGCAAAGCCAAAAATCGTTGACGCTCCGTTGACGCTCATTTTTAGGACATTGAAGCAATGTTGTCGCAGCAAGTTATGCTTTGAAAGGCAGCCGATAGTGCGATTATGCGTTGATGTTTCCGCACAGCCCTTGCATTTGCTATGAAGCAAAGCCAAAAATATTTGACGCTCCGTTGACGCTCATTTTTAGGACATTGAAGCAATGTTGTCGCAGCAAGTTTTGCCTAGAAAGGCGGCCGATAGTGCGATCATGCATTGATGTTGCCGCACCGCCCTTGCATTTTCTATGATGCAAAGCCAAAAATCTTTGACACTCGGTTGACGCTCATTGTTAGGACATAGAAGCAATGTTGTCGCAACACGTTTTGCCTAGAATGGCAGCCGATATTGAGATTATGGATTAAGGTTGCCGCACAGCCATTGCATTTTCTATGATGCTAGGCCAAAAGCCGTTGACACTCATTTTTAGGACATAGAAGCAATGTAGTCGCAACAAATTTTGTTTCGAAAGGCGGCCGATACTGCGATTATGGCTTAATATCATCGCGCAGCCCTCTGGATTTTCCGTGATGCAATGTCAAAAATCATTTACACTCCATTGACGCTCCATTGACCATCATTTTTAGAATGTGGCAACGAGCATATAGTTTGTTTTTTTCGCTTTTACACCTACTAATATGTTCACTTTGGAATGATATGATAATCCCGCCAATTGATTGCCCAATGTGTAAGACTGTAAATCGTTGACACTCTGTTGACGCTCACTTCAATCACATTGAAACAGCCTTTGTGCACCCAATCATTGTACGCAACGATTCATATTCACATTATTGTCATCCAATATTGCGTTTGCATGTATTATCGTTTGCATCCAGGAGTTTTATTACCTCTCAATTTCTGATCAGTGATATCCACGCTATCTGAGTGAGAAATGACGTGGCCCTATCACATTCACGCGCTTTTGGCTGGCAATTTACGGCATGTAGAACATTTCACTAGTTATCGGTAAATATAGCTCGACTTCCTCACCTTTCCTTATCCAGCTCCTTCTCCGCGATTTCCATGACGTACCATAACCAATTTCAAATATCTCAACCATGTGCACGAGGTCTGTGCGGTGAGTTATGCAGTTGGATACATGGATGAATGCAGCATGACGGTCGTCGTTCAGACTGATTCATATTGAGCACTGACCGATCTTTCGAAGACATGTATGACATCCTTAACTTAAATTTTGTTAGTATATTTCGTCACTAATAATGCTTTGACTTGGTCGCTTAACAGTCACATGTTGATGCAAATCGAACGTGTCAACCGTTTT